>QMCE01000098.1_pt1 | contig 53513 bp, 48 predicted proteins | sample 1821851 | NCBI WGS metagenome assembly QMCE01 (sample SAMN09453174, study PRJNA476694) | Termite gut metagenome, whole genome shotgun sequencing project. | isolation source: worker | host: Odontotermes sp. | place: South Africa:Pretoria | collected 2016-01-28
ACCTCCGAAAGCATAGTAAGCTCAATATCCGTTACAAAGCGTTCCCCTGTTTCCACTCGGCGTATAAAGTGATTGTCCACATCATAGCCTTTTAGTTGTAGCTGCTTTGCCAACCCTCGTTGAGAAAGCGGCGGATTTTGCTCTCCGCGCAAACGCTTCAAATTCTTTCCGCAAATATTATTCGTGCCATCGGGCGCTTTTATCTTAAACATTGTTCGGCCTCATTTTTGTTGTTGAAGACTATTTACCACACCACCATTTTAAGCTATAATAAGGCTTGTAGTGGTAAACACTATTCAACAGGACAAAATTACTGAGGTGATTTTATGCCCGACTATAAATCCATGTATTATCAGCTTTTCAAAGCGCAAACAAAGGCAATGAGGATTCTTGAAAGCGCCCACCTTGATACAGAAAAGCAGTTTATGGAGTCTCAAGAGCCTGTGGTGTTGGCTGATATGCAAAGTTCACATGAAAATATGGATGAAAGCAAATGACCGTTATGACGTATATGTAACCGAAGCGGCTTCTTAGCTCGCTTCGGTGGATGCGCTCACGATTTGTCTTGTGCCGCCCCTTGTGATTGCCGTGCTTTCCACTCGGCAAACTCTCTTTGCCCTTCTTCGCTGTCATAATAAGCCTTTATCATGGGGAAAAGGCATCGGGCAAAGGATTGTATATCTTGCTTAGAGGGTTCAAAATCGTGGGTAACCGTTTCCTGTTTCTTTTCTGCCACCGGCGGTTGTCCTCCATATTCAGTTGTCAACGTGCGTTTTTTTGCTTGTTTATAGCATTTATCACCTGCTTTCAATTATTAAAGTCAATTCAGCCCTTGTCCTCACGCGGCAAGCACACAGCGGTAAGTTTGTCCGCTACTGCGGTGATGTGCTCTGCGTGATGACGGAACAGCGGAACATCGAGCAGTCCCAGTGCATTGGCTTTGTAAGCGATTTGGTGAAGATTGTTGCCCAGCACCCGCACCTCGCGGACAAGCGACCAATAATCTGCCGGTGGGATTTCCACGGGTCTTTTGCGATTTAGGATTGTGCGTATATAACCCTCTCTCGACATCCTCGTCTTGGCGACATTTTTGTTTAGCGTTTCAAACTCCTTGTCGCTAAACCTCACCTTAATTTCGTGGGTTCGATAAGTCATGCCATCTCCTTTCCGGCGGGTTTCAGGGCGCAGCCCTGACAAGGCGCTTTTTGGGGACAAAAAGCAATGCTGGCAAGGACAGTAGACACTCGTTTTGCCCGCACGATTTTTTGAAACGGACGCACTCCTCCTGTGGGTTCATTACCGTTTTCTGTCGTTCTACCCTTGTGGGTTCCTGAGGGCCTACCCTGCGCGGTGGTTTCTCGTATCCAACCCCTTGGTGCGCTTTCTGCCGCTTGCAGGTCTTGGCGCACTTTGCCGGGGTTGTAGTCCACATGGACGGTCATTCGGTTTTCAAGGTGCAGCGTGGCGAACCTCCTTTCTGTAAGTTGCCGGAAAATGCAAAACCGACACACAACAAACATAACACCCAGTTGCAGCGACCGCCGGGGTGTTACGTGCTATGTATCGGTGAATATTACGCATTGTGGTAGCTGAATGGACAATGAATACGCTACCGCTAAGAATAGGATACAAGGTTTTCCAACGGTTGTCAATTAAAAAGATGAAAACACTGTATATTTTCTTCGAAATATGGGTTATAATGACACCACAAAAACTGATTCTGTTATTGTTTGGGAAATTGAGCCATTTGCGATGGATAGAAAGATTGTAAGGAAGGCGTTACTATGGATGCGATTGATAGTAATAGTAAGCGTAAAAAGATAACTCAAATACTTGCCGAGGAAACTGGCGGCAAGAGCTATAAGGCACACAAATATAGCCTTGATTCGGAACGCTCTTCTTTAGAGTATAATGAAGCAGAAGATAACACGTTTGTATGGAAAAAACGCGGCGAGACTGAACCGCCGACTAGCTATAAATCTCTTGATAAGTTAGCGCGATTATTAGCTGACCGCGAGGAACAAGTGCTAACGTATTTTTTGGATGGTTCACGACATGTGTACAAAGTTGATGATATGGCATATCAAACAAGCACTAGGAGTGTCATCTACCCGACTATAGCAGGGCAGGTTGGTGTTGGTATTTGCAAGCGCGTGAACAAAAAAATGGCACATGAAGCCTTAAAACGCGAAATTGTTTTGTCTATTCCAAGTATTGCAGATGCGAGTGGCAAGGGTGGATTTTTTGAAGCATTGTCTGTTAAGCTAAACGAAAGCAAGGAACTAGCTAGAATCAAAAAGTGTGGTTGGGAGTTTTCTACACCGATTCCATACGATGTGAAGTATGATGAACGAAAGTTTGAAGACCGTGGGACTGCACGTATACAAGATGCAATGATTGAGCGCGAAAAGATTATGGTCAAACAACTTGTTCGTGCTGGAAAGCTCAATCAAGACAATTATCTTGTTAAGGATGGCTCACTGGAATATCGTCTTACTAAATCCGACAAAGATGATGATAAAAGTTTTCAAACTTTTAAGCAGAACTATAATTGGGTAATTGGCTTATCAAAGTCATTTAATCCTGAAGCGTGTTTTGATAAAGGCAAGGCTAACCCAGGTTTTATTGCGGAGTTGCCACCATATTCAAGAACTCCAGTTGCGTATTATGGAAGTGATAAAGAACCACTTGCCTTTGCTGTCTGGTATGTAAGGCTAAGGGATAAAAAATATACTAGAACGCCATTTGACGGTATAGTAAAAGTGGAAAAAATTCTTGTGCGCGAAGAAGAATTGAAAAATGGAATGGAGACAGAAACTGTAGATAGGTTAAGTGCTTTATTTATCAATGAGCGGAATCCTACTTGCTATGGGCTAGATACACGGTGGGCAAATCATATCTACCCAATTTATCTTACAGAAAGATTTGTCAAATCACAATATCTCAGCACAGAGAGCTTTTTGCACTTATTTTAGGGAGGAACGCATAATGCCTAAGAACAAACTCATTGGAAAAGTTCTTGCAACAGAAAAGACCCCAACAACTATAGACGAATTCCATTTTTGGACGAACTCAGATACCAAACTGAACGCCTTTGACATCGTTAAGGTAGAGCGGGCGGATGGTACAAATACTTTCGGTGTCATCGAAAGTATCTCGCATATTACAGATGCAACGAGTTTTCTCACCAACTTCATTTCTAGCGATTTTGGCGATGTTGATATTCCCGAACCCACATTTCGTGTGGGAATGAACTATGCGCGAGCAAAAGTGTCTTTCAACACGAATGGCGACTATACGCCTGTACATAATAATTCCAAAGTTTTTCTTGCCAATTCTGACGAGATAACATTTGCATTAGGCTTGGATAAAGTGGAAAATCCCCTTGTCTGTGGTTCGCTTAAGATGTATGAGGGAACACAAGATGAGGTTACCTTGCCAGTAAATCTTAACGCGAAATTTTTGCTTGGTTCAGAAGGCGCTCATCTAAATATTTCAGGTATTTCAGGGTTGGCAGCTAAAACTTCCTATGCTATGTTCTTGATGAAATCCATCCAAGACACATACTCTGCAAAAAAAGATGATGACAGCGTTGCTTTTGTTCTTTTTAATGTAAAAGGGCGCGATTTGATGGCTATAGACAGACCTAACGATGACTTGGACGAGCAAACAATCAATGAGTACAAAACGATTAGCTTATCTCAAACACCATTCAAAAATGCAAAATACTACATCCCATATTATGATAGCAAATCTGCAAAGCAAAGTACCTATTTAACGCGTGATGATGTTTCAAGTTACCTTGAAAGTGGCAAACTCAAAAAGTTTAAGTATGTCTATGAAGAGGATAAAGAAAGCATTGAAATGATGTTTGCAAATGTTGAAGACCCCAATCAAACGATGGAGTCTATTGTCAGCAAAATCATTGACGAGCGCGATTCCGATTTCGGCGGCCTAAAAACATGGACTGAGTTTTTAGATACAGTAAGCGAAAACTCACAAAAGGGCTCAAGCGGCTCGAAAGGTGAAATATCAGTTTTAAGTTGGCGCAAATTCAAAAGGATTGTTAATAAGGCCGTCAAGAATGACGATATGTTCGCCAATAGAGTTTTGCCTAATCAAAACGAATGCCGATTGGCTGATGAATTAAAACGTATTGGAAAAAACGAAGTACATGTAATTGACATTGCCAAATTGCCAGAAGACAAGCAAGCATTTGTCTTTGGTGATGCTGTAAAAACCATATACAATCTAAAACTTGGTGAGTATGATAACGAAAGCGATGTTGCCCCTCCCTCGCGTATTGTCATCTTTATTGACGAACTAAACAAATACGCATCCAGTGATGTTCCTAAAAGTTCACCTATACTTCGGCAAATATTGGATGTAACTGAGCGTGGGCGTTCTCTTGGTGTGGTTCTATTTGGGGCAGAGCAGTTCCGCTCCGCAATTCATAAGCGTGTAACGGGAAACTGTGCTACACACGCTTATGGTAGGACGAACTCTGTTGAAACGTCTACGGGCGATTATAAAAGTCTGCCCGACACGTATCGAAATATGCTTACAAGGCTTGCACCGGGTGAGTATTTGATACAAAACCCCGTTTATCGCTCGCTTCTGAAGATAAAATTTCCAAAACCTATATATAAACAATTTAAGTAGGGGTAAAAACTATGGCTGAAAACTCTTTTGGCGCAAATATAATAGAGATTTTAACCGCAGGGATGTATCAAGATTCCAAGGTTATTTATCGTGAGTATATTCAAAACTCATGCGACCAAATCGACAAAGCTGAACAGTTAGGCATACTGAAACCTCGCAATACCAGTAGCAAATACCCCGATTTGGGCGAAGGCAAAGTTGACATTTGGTTAGAACCCGAAAAACGGTATATTGCCATTGAAGATAACGCCACGGGTATCAAGGCAGACGAGTTTCAGCGTACCCTCTTGAACATTGCCGACTCAGACAAAATTGTAGGACAAGACAAAGGCTTCCGTGGAATCGGACGCCTTTGTGGGCTTGCCTATTGTAGAAAATTGATATTCACATCACGATGGAATGGTGAAAGTGATGTTTCCATATTAGAATGCGATGCCCTAAAAATGCGGGAAATGATAAATGAAGCTAACACAAAAGTGAGAAAGCATTCTGCAAATGATGTAATCAACGCAATGACCAGTTTTCGTACCCGTACGGTTAGCAAAGATGACCCTGAGCATTTTTTCAAAGTCGAACTGATTGATGTCAACAAAGAGAATGAAGAATTGTTTGGCGGACGAGACGAGAATAGTATTGAACAACTATCTGATTATCTTTCTTTTGTTGCACCAGTCCCGTATCAAGCGAACTTCATGTACCGCACCGAAATATATGAACATGCAAAACAACTTGGAGTGAATATAGACGAATACGATATAAGGGTAGACGGCGCGCCAATTTTCAAGAAATATAAAACTCACCTCAAGACAGGTAATGGGCAAGATGATGTCTATGGTGTAGAGTGCCACGATTTTGAAGATAACAATGGCAACTTACTTGGGTGGATGTGGTTTGGTAAAACCAGTTTTAAGGCTGCTATAAAAGATGAAGAAATCAGTCGTGGTCTACGGTTGCGCAAAGAAAACATTCAAATTGGAGAAAAAGATGCCTTACGGGACATGTTTACGCGCGAAGCGAGCCGAAGAGGTAATAACTATTTTATTGGTGAAATATTTGCCATTTCGCATGAGTTAATCCCCAATTCACAGCGCTCATATTTTAATGAAAATCCGACTAGGATTGTATTTGAACATGCCCTTAAGGACTACTTTAACAACACGTTATATCAGATATATTATGAAGGTTCTGATATAAACAGTAGTATAAAAAAGCTGTCTTCATTTAATGACCGTGCAACCGAGTTCCAAAAGAAAAAGGATGAAGGTAAGTTTTTGTCTTCTGATGAGTTGACGCGTGAAGAAAGTGAACTGAGTAAAATAGCAGAGCAGGCAATGCTTGCCCAAAAGAAACTTGCAAGAAAAAGCGAGAATGGACGTTCGATTATATCCGCTGAGATAGTCGAACGGCGAAGTAGCGAAATAAAGCAAGTTACAAATAATGTTTTTTTAGACAGTTATAAGAAAGAACCGACAACTAGCGAAGCAAAACCCAGTGTTCCTCATAACGAAATTGTTTCCCCAAAATCCAAGAAAAAGTTTTTGGTTGATACAATGTTCCCACAAGCCTCAAAGAGTGAACGCAAGCTCTTAGCGGAAACGCTGAATAAAGTATTTACAATTATTCAGAGAGCTACCGATAAGAAAACCTCTGAGAATCTGATAAAACGAATAAAGGAAGAGCTTGAATGAGCCAGCGCAAAATCCTCCTGCTTGAACCAAATTACAAAAACAAATATCCACCGATGGGCTTAATGAAGATTGCAACGTATTATCGTTGCCGTGGAGATAATGTTCGTTTTTACAAGGGCAACTTGAAAGTATTTGTAGCCCAATTATTATGCGAAGAGTGTTTAGAAACCATAAAGACAAGAAATACTGCTGTTGACCAAGCCATTTACAGCTATATAGCAAAACGTGGTTCTGCAAAAGTGGTAGAGTATATAAAAACTGGTAAGCACGCTCCGCTTGAAACCATAGCGGAGTTTTCGTGTTCATCAAGCGATACAGAACAATGCACATTTAGAGATGTGCTTGATACGTTGACAACATATCGTGTGAGGTATAAGAATGGCGATTACCCCAAATTTGACAGGGTTGCTATCACCACACTATTTACATTTTATTGGAAAGAGACCATTGATACAATCGAGTTTGCAAAGAAATTATGCAAATCCAATGAGAATATCCATGTCGGCGGGATAGCAGCAAGTCTTGTCCCAGACTATTTTGAAAAAGAAACCGGAATACGCCCATACGTTGGATTACTTGATAAACCGTTTGCTTATGACAAGGACAAAAAGGGCAATGTCGTTATTGACGAATTGCCGTTAGACTACTCCATTCTGGAGGAAATTGATTATCGCTATCCCACTGAAAATGCTTATTTTGGTTATATGACTCGAGGTTGTGTAAATCGTTGTCCTTTTTGTTCCGTGCCTAAGCTAGAGCCAAATTATTGCAATTATATTGAAATAGCAACAAAAATCCAAAAAGTTGATGAATGCTTTGGTACTAAAAAAGACCTGCTTTTAATGGATAATAATGTATTTGCATCTGAGTGTTTTGATAACATTATTGAAGAGATAAAAGCCTGTGGGTTTGAAAAGGGAGCAACATACCTTCCAGACAATGAATATGCGATAGCATATAGAAATTTGTGCAAAGGGTTTAGATTGGGCATTGGCTCCACTCGGCAAGTGTATAACGACCGTGCCTATTTGAGAAAGATAGTGAGTCTTTATGATGATATAACATCTCGACTAGCCGGAGAGGAAAAAGGTAAGTTTTATAGCAAACGCGAAAAACTTGGCTTGCTTTATTTTGAAACTACTACCAAGGAAAATGTTGTTGCATTCCATGATATCGCAGAAAAATTATATGCAAAGCATTTTAAGCAAGTTAGTCGAGTACGGTATATAGACTTCAACCAAGGGTTAGATGCTAGACTGGCAAGTTCCGAACGAATGGGGAAAATAGCAGAGATAGCCATTCGTCCACTACGAATAGCGTTTGATCACTGGAAAATGCGTGATGTATACCAAAAAGCGGTTCGGACGGCTGCAAAGTATAAGATTCACAATCTGTCAAACTACCTTCTTTATAATTACAAAGACCATCCAGATGAGCTTTATGAGCGAATGCGCTTAAACATTGAATTGTGTGAGGATTTAGGCATTTCAATCTATTCCTTTCCAATGAAGTATCATCCAATTGATGACCCTGATTACTTTAGAAACCGTGATTATATTGGGAAGCCTCACTGGAATAGAAAATTCATAAGAGCAATACAGGCCGTACTCAATTCTACGCATGGAAAAATAGGTCGCGGCAAGACTTTTTTTGAAGCGGCTTTCGGGAAGAATCTTGAAGAATTTCATAAAATTCTGTGGATGCCTGAAGCCATGATTATCCAACGATATAAATACGACAAGGAAAAACGACTGGAGTATTACCGTAACGGAGATAATCCGTATGACTCGATAGATGAAGAAACAGGCAGTATGACTGCTACTTGGTGGAAAAAATTTAACGCATTGGATAACTCCCAAAGGATAAGGGTAGAACATATTATTGCAAAAAATAGCTTCTCCGATGAAGATATTGCGATTAATGATGAGAAAATCAAAGAGGTTCTGAGTTACTATTGCATTAAGCGTGATGGGAAGTAAATTTGTATATGTTAGCAGTTGCGTAGAGGTGAAGAATGCTTATAAATAGTAATGAATATCTAGCCATTGTGGATGATATTAAAGCAAGAATAAAGGCTGCACAACGCCGTATATTGCTATCGGCAAACAGCGAATTGTTTCTGCTGTACTGGGATATTGGCAAAACAGTAAACGAAAAAAGCACATGGGGAAACAAATTTGTTGAAAATCTTGCTCGGGACATAAAACTGGATTTTCCCGATGTAAAGGGGTATTCTGTTCGCAATCTTAAGTACATGGCCAAGTTTGCTAAAACTTTCCCAGACCTTGAAATTGTGCAGTCGCTGACTGCACAATTAACATGGACGCATAGCAATGCACTTTTAGATAAGGTAAAGGACGTTGAAACGTATTTGTGGTATGCGGCACAAATAGCAGAGGCGGGCTGGACAGTAGATTTGCTAAAAGAGCATATAGAAAACGGTTTATACGAACGACAGGCGCTTACAAAAAAGGTGAGTAATTTTGCAAAACGTTTGCCATCACCACAGAGCGACCTTGCTGAGCAGACGATGAAGGACCCTTACATGCTTGATTTTATTCAATACCGTGAGGGTATGGTTGAACGCGAAATTGAAGCAGAACTCGTAAAGAACATCACAAAGCTTCTTCTTGAACTTGGCACAGGGTTTGCATTTGTTGGCAACCAATATCATATAGAAGTGGAAGATGAAGATTTTTACATTGATATGTTGTTCTATCATCTTAAATTGCGCTGTTATATCGTGATAGAGCTAAAAAGAGGTTCTTTTAAGCCAGAGTATGCAGGGCAACTAAACTTCTACATTTCTGCTGTTGACGATTTGATAAAATCTGAGCAGGATAATCCAACCATTGGGCTTTTGCTCTGCAAAAATAAGCGCGGCATGATAGCGGAATACTCGTTGCGCGACATTGACAAGCCTATTGGAGTTAGCGAATATAAGCTGATTAAGGATTTGCCCAAAAAATATGAAAATATGTTGCCGTCCATAGAAGATATTGAGAGCCGAATAAGCGCCATATCAGAGGACGGATAGTGGCAGGGGTATATCCGAGCAATTCCGATTTTGCTGTTTACAAAAACTTAAATATAGTGTATTCTTAAACAAGTAAGAAGAGTTTGGAGAGATACGCTATGGCAAAACTTGGTGGACGCTTGCGTTCTTTGCGCGAGGGAGCAAAACTGTTACAAAAGGATATAGCTGCAAAATTAGGTACTACACAGGCGAGCGTCAACCGATACGAGAACAATCAAGGCACTCCCCCTACTGATACGCTCGTTTGGTACGCTGATTATTTTGATGTGTCTTTAGACTATATTTATGGGCGCACAGATAACCCACGCGGTAAACTATATGATTACAAGCCAGAAGTGTTACGCGAAGTGTCCGAACGTAACGAAGAAATTCGCCAGTTTGTTGATATGTGTTTTGACCCCAATTCCTCTATTAACCCACGCTTGAAAGATGTTCTTGTTCAGATGTTGAGTGAGGGAAGACCATAATGAACGCTGTAATTTACGCGAGATATTCTTCCGACAATCAGACAGAAAACTCGATAGAAGGCCAACTGCGTGAGTGCATGGAGTACGCCGACTATCACGGGTTAAGCATTGTTGGCGAGTATATAGACCGCGCGTTTTCTGCCAAAACAGATAACCGCCCTGAGTTTCAGCGTATGCTGCGCGACAGCAGCAAGCGCCAGTTTGAGGTTGTGCTTGTATGGAAGCTGGACAGATTTTCGCGCAACCGCACAGATTCCGCCGTAAATAAGGCGATACTGAAAAATAATGGTGTCCGCGTGGTATCGGCCAAGGAAAACATATCTGTTGGCTCGGACGGCATTATACTTGAAGCTGTGCTTGAGGGTATGGCAGAGTATTACAGCGCCGAACTGGCAGAAAAAGTGAAGCGCGGCATGACTGAAAATGCTCTAAAGGGTAAATACAACGGCGGGCAGCTTGCCTATGGGTATCGCATAGATAATGACGGTTATTATCAAATTGACCCCGACACAGCCCCTGTGGTGCTTGAAATATTTACACGCTATGCCGATGGCGAAAATGGCACAGCTATTATTGATGACATAAATGCCCGTGGCATAAGAAAGGGAAGACGTGGCGCATTATTTACGAAGAATGGTTTACACACGATGCTGAAGAATCGTAAATATGTCGGCCAGTTTAGCAACATGGGCATTAACATGGACAGTGCTGTGCCTGCTATAGTGCCGAAAGATATTTTTGAGCGCGTACAAAAGCGTATGGAGCGCAATAAAAAAGCGCCTGCGGCGGCTAAAGGTGCGGTGGACTTTCTCCTTACAACGCGCTTGTTTTGCGGAAATTGTGGCGCATTTATGGTTGGGGAAAGCGGGCGCGGGCGCAATGGAATCCACTATTACTACAAATGTAGCAATGCAAAACGGCACAAGAAGAATTGCCACAAAAAAGCTGTTAAAAAGGATTGGATTGAGCGGCTTATGGTGGAAAAAGTTAAGCAACTGGTATTGAACGAAACGGTTATTGATGACCTTGTGGATTCACTGGTGGAGTATCAAAGGCAAGATAATAGTATGCTGCCAATATTGAGAAAACAGCTAATAGATGTTGAAAAACGTATTATAAATATGCTGGACGCCGTTGAGCAGGGTATTGTGAACGACCTCACAAAGCAGCGATTAGACGAACTTAGTGAGCGGAAGGCTGATATAGAACTCTCCATTGCAAAAGAGAAAATCGCAAACACACCGCTGACAAGGGAGCAGATGCTGCACTTCTTTAACCGCTTTCAGCGCGGAGATGTAAACGACCCTGAGTACCGCCGCAATGTGATTGACACCTTTGTGAATGCATTTTATCTTTACGATGGTTATGGAAAGCTATTAATAAATACGAAGGATGGCATAAAAACTGTAACTATGGACGTTCTTAACGGTTCGGATTTGGCGGAGGTTGCCCCACCACAATATATACGCGAGAGCGCAGAATATCAACTGTTTCTGCGCTCTTTGCTTTTGTCCTATTATATTTGGGGGTGCATCTGCACCCCTTTGCACCCCATTTTTTGTGTGGCTGTTTTGGATGGTGAGCAAAGAAAATGCCCACCAGCCATAAGCCGATGGGCACCATTTTGCACCCCTTTTGCACCCCTTTTTTGGAATGACTACTGAATGCCAACGATTTTATTGGGTATTTGTTTGGCAATTTGGGTCTAATAATTCTGGGTTATTACTTCGCCATGTTGTCAAGCAAGGTGGTGTTTAAGGCTCCAAAAAAGTCCTCGTACTCACAGCCAAACACAATAGCCAAGCCGACAATTAAGTTGGCGGGAATGGCGCGTTGCTTGCGCTCTATCATAGACAAACGGCTGCGCGAGTAGTTAAGCCCCATTGCCTGTAGCTGTGCGGCAACGATGTATTGTGATAAATTATTCTCGTGCCGTAGACGGGTAATATTATCGGCTATGGTTTCATCTGCTTTCAATAGCGTTTCCATAAAATATCCTCCCCAAAGGCAGACACAATGGTTGCCATGAAGAATATTATATGGTTCTATAGGAGACAGACGGACACGATTGTGTCTACACGAGATATATGAGGTGACGCCCATGCCAACACAATCACAAATATTCAACCAGTTTCTTGGCGAAGTATCCGACTTGACGGACGCTTTACATAAAGTCTGCGAAAAATACAGCGGCACATGGGAAGACAACATGCCGCCGGACGACATGGCCGATGTTATTCATTTAGCCGATATCAAAAAGGAAAATCCGCCAGAGGACAACGAATAATTTCTGTAAAAGAGAGGTGCAGCATGACACAGGAAATCACGTACACAGAAGTAAACGGCTATAAAACACCCGACCTTGCCTTGCCGAACGATGGGCTAGGCAAAGAAATTGACATTGGCGTTTGGGGCCAGCGGCGGCTTGACTATCTAAAAAGCACAAACGTGTCCTATATTCCGAACTGCTGATGAGCGGCAAGCTGCGGGCACACTTGCATGAGATTGATACGGTGGCCTACGTGCGCCGCGAACACCTTATAAAACAAATGGCGGCGGCGCAGGGCGTAACCGAAAGGCTAAAAGCAGAAAACCAAATGCTTTGGGTGGGTAAAATGAATACCATTTGCGCTTGTGCAGACGAAGCCATATGCAATGAACTAATTTACGACTAAAAGCATATTTAGAAATTATTTGAAGAATCTGAATCATGATGGAACATTTTATATAGTATGGTGTCGATATAAATATACATAAATGGCGCCGCTGGTGTATAATGATTACATCAGCGGTTTTTCTTTGCCTGTAAGGAGGGTTATCCATGCAAAAAGTCAAGCGAAGCAAAGCCGTAGATGCCATGCCCGAACTTAAAATGCTCCCCATCTTTTACCTGTTCCCGCAAGAATTGTTGGACGCAAGCCCGTTTTCAAACTTCCCCCGCAACCCCTATACGGTACTCGGCAGTGGAAAGTGGATGGCCGTTTACAAAAGCGACAAGTTTTTGGAGATTGTTATTGACGGCACAGCGAACATGGTGTGGAAGCATTTCGGCATCAAGGCCAGCATGGAGTCTTTCTCCGGCTATCACCCCTTTTGGATGATGGCCCGCATAGGGGAATGGATGCAGACCGCCGAACGCTTTGGCATCAACACCTATTCCATGACATCAAGAACCTTTGAATACCCTATTTTATCGTGGGATGCGGCCGAGAACATCTTCCGCGCTTTTGTGGAGGATGTGCGGCGCAGGCTGCCGCTGGACGCTTGGCGAGATGCCGTGAAGCAATATCCCTGCCACGAGGATTACGAGCCATCCCGCTGGAGCAAGGGCCGCATTGATTTCTACCGCAAATGGTACCACTCCCGCGCCAAAATCCAAGCCAGCTTTGTCGGTTCCAAAGATGATTGGGACGCTCTGGCCGAGTCTGCGTCCGACCCTTGGAGCAAGGTCAACTTCTGGCTGGATTTCGAGAATTTCAAGAAAAGCCTCTCTGCCGTTGACCGCCAGATTTTTGAGATGCTTTTCTGTGGATACACGCAAGACAGGATTGCGGCGCACTTGGGGTATGCCAACCACAGCGCCGTGAGCAAAAGGGCCAAGAGAATAGCCGAAAAATACAGGAAATATCAAAGAGAAAGTGATTCGCTGCCGTCACCAGCCCCGGCGGTAAAAAACAACTGGGATGAGATGACCCGTCTGCTATATCCAAAAGCAAAGCCCCGCCCCACCCACTGACAAGCCTGCCTTACGGCGGCTTTGTTTTATTGTTGTCCGCGCTCTTGTGCCTTTCGGCACAGGGGCTTTTTTTGCGTTATGCCCCATAAAGGAGGTGCTGCCTATACAGCTTGTTTTTTCCGCCTGTTCACTCAATAAAAAATACGGAGGATTTCAAAATGAACCAAAGCGTCACCATGTATAACGACCTGCCCGATGTGCTGAATGCAAGCCAGCTTGCCAGCACATTGGGCATCTCCCGCGCCGGGGCTTACAACCTGCTGGGCAGCAAAGGTTTTCCCACCCTGCGCATCGGCGGCAGGAAACTGGTTTCCAAACAGCACCTTGCCGAGTGGATTGAAAAGCAGGTTGCCGTCGGCGGTGAGCGCCGTGTGTAGGCAAAAGAAAACAACCGCCTTTGGGCCATCTGCGCCAACAGATGAAAGGCAGTTGCTCAGTGCTGAATCTAGCCACAGTATAGCAGACAAAACCCTAAAATTCAAGCAAAATTTTGGCGGGCTGCCCAGCGGGAACGCTGGGGCAGCCCCACCTTTTGCCGCGAAAGCGGCAACGCCGCAGCCCGCAGGGCGGCGGCAGAAGGGGTGCAGGGGATTTCCCCTGCCACACGAGTTTGGAACAAACTCTAGTGTGTTACAGCTTGGGGCTGGCTGGGCGGGTTTCCGCCCGTCTGCCCTGCCAAGCTGTACAAAACCCGGCGAAAGGAGCAATCCATGCCTTATGCGATATTGCGCTTCGCCAAAATGAAGGGCGGCTCTGGCAGCGCCATTGAAGCCCACCACGAGCGGAGCAAAGAAAAATATGCCAGCAACCCGGATGTGGACACATCCAACAGCTACCGCAATTTTCATATTGTAGCACCACAGGGGCGCTATAAAGAGGAAATAGATTCGCGCATTACACAGGCAAACTGCCGTGTACGGAAAGACAGCGTGAAATATGTGGACACGCTGGTAACGTCCGGCCCCGAATTTTTTGAGGGCAAAAGCAAATCGCAAGTGGAGCACTTCTTCCACAGGGCGGTCAGCTTCATAGAGAAAAAGGTGGGTGCCCAAAATATTTTTTCGGCGGTGGTTCACATGGACGAAAAAACACCGCACATGCACCTGTGCTTTGTGCCGCTCACAGCGGACAATCGCTTATCTGCCTTTGAAATACTGGGCAACCGCAAAAAGCTGTGCCAGTGGCAGGATGAATTCTATGCGCACATGGCAGAGTATCACAGGGAACTGGAGCGCGGGCAGCGCGCCGCAGTTACAGGCCGCAAGCACATCCCTGTTCAACTTTACAAGCAGGCAACGCAGTTGGACGCACTATGGAAACAGGTAAAGGCCGCACTGGACAGCATCAACCGCCTGAACACGCCCGCCAAAAAAGAGGAGCTTGGCATTCTGCTGGAACGCTGGCTGCCCAAAGCGGAGACATTCCAGCGGGCAATCGTGAGCATGGAGCGCCAAAACGAGCGGCTGGAGCAACGCATAGAGGGGATGGAGCATTCCAGCGCCAACAAAGACCGCCAGTATTACGAGCAGCAGATGGAACTTACGCTTTTGAAAAATGAGTACCAGCGTTTGCGCAAGACGAACAGCAAAAATGCGGCGTTGTTGGCGGCCATCCCCAAAGATTTGATGGAAGAACTGAAGAAAATCAACCCGGAGATTCAGCAGATTTTGGAGCGCGGCAAGGGTCGGCAAGACCGTGGCCGCTGAAAGGGGAACTTTATGGCAAGACGTTCTAACGGCGAGGGCTCTATCACCAAGCGCGGCGATGGGCGGTATAATATAAAGTGGTATGATGTAAATGGTGAACGGCGTACCGGCTCTGCCAAAACATTGACCGAAGCAAAAGAAAAATTGCAGCGGAATGTATCGGACGCGGAGCGCGGCATTGACACCACACAGGGAAAAATGCGGCTGGCTGACTGGCTGGACACTTGGTTGGAAAGTTACGCAAAGCCGGTGGTGGGGCAGTCCACCTATGCCAATTACTACTCCACCATCCACCGGCACATCAAGCCCTATTTTGGCAACATGGCGCTGCGGGATATAACCACTCTGCAAATGCAAAAGTTTTATGGACATCTTTCCACGGCTGAGCGGGCGGACGGCAAGGCGGGTACGCTTTCGGCCAACAGCATCAAGAAAATCCACATGATGTTTAAGATGGCGCTTGGCAGGGCGCTGGCAAACGGGCTGATTCCACGCAATCCCGCGCTGGATGTAAAGTTGCCCAAAATACGCCCGCAAGAAATGCGCGTATTATCAATGGATGAACAAAAGGCACTGGAACAGGTGGCGCTGGAAAGTAATAACCGCAATGCTTTTGGGGTTTACCTCACCGTGAACACAGGCCTGCGTTTGGGCGAACTATTGGGTTTACAGTGGAAAGACATCGACTGGGGGCATAATGAAATCGTTGTGCGGCGCACCTTGGGGCGGCGGGTTGCCTTTGGGGATGACGGAACACCTAAAGGTACAGAAATCGTCATTGGCGACACCAAAACATTTTCATCACGCCGCAAAGTGCCATTTACCGTGGGAATGCTGATAAAACTAAAAGAGTTTTATAAGAAGCAGGAGTGGACAAAAAGGCAGGCGGGCGACGCTTACCAAGATGAGGGGTTTCTATTCGCCAGCGACCTTGGCAAGCATTATGAGCCGCGATACTACGAGGAGTTGTTCTATAGCCTTGTGGAACAGGCAGGGCTTGAAAAGGCCAATTTCCACTGCCTGCGCCACACATTCGCCACGCGCTGCATTGAAGCGGGCATGGACATTTACGTGGTAAGCAAGCTGCTGGGGCATACCAACCCGACCACCACGCTGAACCGCTATGGGCATTTGCTGCCCGACCACAGGGCGGCCAGCATTGAGAAGCTGGAGAGTTATATGGAGCAGGAGAGCAAGCCGGAGCCTGCGCTGGAGAAGAAAAAGAGCAGGGGGATGGAGAGGTAGATTGAAGAGATTATAAACCATTATTTTGCTGCCAAGCAGCACAGTTTTGTGTTGCTTGGCACATTTTATGTGGTTTATGGTCTTTGGTGGGGAGGCTTCCTATTTTACGGACATTGCAAGGAGAAGCAATTTGGAAGATAACATTAATTTCTAGCGCCATGGTGCGGTTAATTTATATACCCCTTGTATTATTCGCCTAAATGATGTATAAAATAGTCGAGGCGGTTTCATTATATGAAAACAGAGGTGGCTTATGTGGATTGGGTAACCGTCAAAGATATTGCCATAATATGGGAAATAACCACAAGACGAGCACAATACCTTTGCGCAAATGGTAAGGTTAAGGGTGCTCAGAAGCTGGGCGACATATGGGTTGTGCCAAAAGGCACAAAAAAGCCAATAGATGGACGAACTAGGGCCGCAAAGAAACGCATCAATGCAGAGGAAACGGCTCCAAAATCATTCCAGAACAGACGGTGATTACTGTGGGCGATATGGATTTAGGTCAGATTTTCACCAAGCGTGTCTTGGCAGACTACATGGTTTCTCTTTTTTCTCTGTCTCCCCATAGCCTCGTTTTGGACCCCTGTTTTGGCGAAGGTGTCTTTTTGGACAGTATTGCTGAGAATACTGATTTTCAGATGCACGGGTTTGAGATAGATGGTAAACTGTACACACAGTATGCCGGGTCAAACAAACCACAATCTTTTTTTAACGCCGATTTTTTATTGTGCCGCATGAAAACAAGATATGATGGAATTATAATGAATCCACCATATATAAGGCATGAAAAAATTGACGATTTGCAAGGATATGGAATTACTAAGGCTAGCCTACATAACGATTTGATTTTTTCTAAACTCCCAAGAACAGCTAATCTTTATATGTATTTTGTTGTTAAGGCTATCGACATACTTAAACCTAATGGGGAACTTATTGTAATTTTTCCCGAAAGTTGGATGAATTCAAAGAGTGGCATGACGTTTAGACATATTCTGACAAATCACTGTTCTATCGAAAAAAGAGTACATGTCAGCGGGAATGCATTTGAAAAAAATGCTCTTGTAGAAGTCGTAATTATTAAACTAAGAAAGAATGCATCATTATTTGATTGTAAGCCACAGTATGTAAGCGTTGATGGGAATACTATAGAAGCAAGAGACGTGGAACAGTTTCAACAAACGTTTGATAACCGCGTGCCGTTTTCCACCTATTCGACGATAAGGAGAGGATTAGCAACGGGATGCAACGAAATATTCGTTAATCCTAAAATAAAGTGCGAAAAAGGACTACTTGCTGACATCATATCATCTCCCAAAGCTATTCGCGGTTTTTCCACAAATGCGGCAACAAGGGATAAATTACTTATCATTCAGCAAGAGACTGTGCTGGACAAAGGGCTTAAGCAGTACCTTCAACGTTGGGAAAAAACCATTATTGAAACAGATAAACCCAAGACTATTGCCGGGAAAATCAAGAAAGGTGTTCCGTGGTACGTGCTGAACAATATCGATTGCGAAGGGATTATCTTTGGGTACATCGTACGCAAAGACATGCGTTTTATCCTTAACGATTCGGGAACCACTGTAAGAGACAACTTTTATATTATTATGCCAGGCGTTGATAGATTCATTATGCTCGCGTTGTTGAACAACTACTATGTTTATGCACAACTTGAGACGAATGGAAGAAAATATGGCGGGGGGATGCTTAAGCTCCAAAAATATGATGTGGAATCACTAATGTTAGCAGATTTATCAATTGTTTCAGAATCAGATAAATCTTGTTTGGCCGAGCTAGGATGTGCATTGGCTGAAACTGGCAGAATTTCACTTATAGATGAAATATCGGCCATTTTGTCTTCGTATGAGACTGAAAACTTATATGAAATCAAAGAACAGTATGAGTATTTGCGGTCTAAAAGATTGGAGAACAGCAAATGAGCAAGATTAAAGTCGTTAGTCTGTTTTCTGGTGGCGGTGGTTTAGATTATGGTTTTTTACAGGAGCACTATAACATTATTTGGGCAATAGATAGTGAAAAAAATGCTGTTGAAACGTATAAATATAATATTGGCGACCATATTATTCACGATGACATAAACAAGATTACTATTTCTTCTTTGCCCAAATGCGACGTTATTATTGGTGGGCCGCCATGTCAGTCGTTTTCATTGGCAGGTAATAGAAAAGTTGATGACACGCGCGGAAAACTTGTTTGGAAATACCTTAATATTCTAGAACACTTACAGCCAAAGGCATTTCTTTTTGAAAATGTCCTTGGGCTATTATCGGCAAAAAATCATCGTGGCGAAAAGGTATTCCCATTATTGTCTAAGGCCTTTGAAAACCTGGGGTATAAAATTACTGCTAAAGCTGTGAATGCAATGGAATACGGTGTTCCTCAAAGACGCAAAAGAATGATAGTTGTTGGCATCAAAGGCAGCAAGTCATTTGTATTTCCAGATGCCACACATGGAGAGTCTTCAAAAAGCGGCATTAAGCCAATAAGCGTTGAGGAAGCCCTCGGAGATTTGCCCAATGCAATTTCGGACGAGAACGGCTTTGTGCCTTATCTTAATGCCCCAGCAACAAGTTACCAGTTTGAAATGAGGAATAACGGTATCGGCGTCACAGAACACTTTGTTCCAACTATGAGCAAGCTTGATGAGTATATTATTAGCCATGTAACACCCGGGGGCAATTATATGGACATTCCCCCAGATGTTCCGTCTGAACGTATAAAGCGATTGCAACGAGATGGAGGACACACGACTTGTTATGGCCGATTAAGAGCTGATATGCCATCCTACACTATAAATACATATTTTAATCGCCCCAATGTAGGATGCAACATTCATTACAAGCATAATCGACTGATAACTGTTCGTGAGGCTCTACGCCTACAATCATTTCCCGATAAGTTTACGATAGTATCAACAAGCAAACAGGGGCGCAATTTAATTGTTGGAAATGCCGTGCCGCCTAAAGTAGCATCTGTACTTGCGGAGGCGCTCAAGTGTCAGTTAGCATAGGAGGATGCCAAAATGTGGCTATCACATGCGGATTCAGAAGTGAATAAATTCCATCCTATATGTGAAAAAGCGCTCAATGCTGCTTTAGTAAAATTATCTAATGAGTCTGATTACAGGGTACTTCACCATGAATATACCGGTTCGCTGGAAATGGATTTCGTTGTCCAAAATGTGCGCACAAAGAAATATTTATGTGTTATTGAGGTGAAACGAACCCCCTCGGATGTCAATAGTGCTAGATACCAATATCAAGCAATGTCATACGTTCAAATGAATGTTCCCATGTCGGAGAAGCCCTATTATATTTTGACAAACCTTGAATACGCTTTTACCTTTCGATATGACGCTTCACGTCCAAGAGTGTTCCAACAGATGCTTGAACCTGGCTTAATGCGTATTGGCGATTTCGATCAGCTTCCGCAGGCAGAATTTGAAGAATGTCTTTCAGATTTCTTTGCAGTGCAAATTGCAAATTTTCTGACAGACAAATTCAACTATTTGCTCACACTTGAACAGTTTGAGCACCATATGAAAAAAGTTAGAAACAATGCTGCAAAATGGAAAAGTAGTCTTGTTGTGTTGCTCTATGAATATATTCGTGGTGCATTTTTGTCAATCGGGCGTTCTGACCTGCCCTATGATGTTCTTAAATTCCATAGTGATGTGAAAAGGATTTGCGAGGAAGCCGCAAGCGTAAATTTCAAGGAAATATTTACATTCTCTAGCCAACTTGAAAAAACAGTAGCTATTGGCAGAAATGTGATTGCAAATATCTTCTCCTTAGGAAAGCAAAATATAACAGGTGATACTGTAGCAGACCTTCTACACTCCATAGTATCTGCGGGGATGGAACACGAAGGTTTAGTGCAGACTGATGTCGAATTGGCGCGCGTTGTGGCTGTACTTGCTAAAAGCATTAGTGGTAACATAAGCACAACAGGATATATATGTGATCCAGCCGCAGGCAGTGGAAATCTTATTTCGTCTGCCATAGAGATTTATGGCGTTTCACCGAATCAAATAAAGGCAAATGATGTAAACGAACGCTTACTTGAACTACTGTCGTTAAGAATCGGCTTAAACTTTGCAAAAATTGTGAATAATCACAACACGGCACAAATATCAGCAAAAGACATTGTTGACTTGCCGGCAGGCTATTTTGATGATATTGCGGTAATTGTCCTAAACCCGCCATTTGTTGCAGGCATTAACTGCGTAAAAAGGAAACAATCATTGTTCAAGAGAATATATGACATAAAAGGCGAGAATCCGCAAACTGATGTTGGGCAAATGAACTTAGAGGGTGCTTTTCTTGAGACCGTCTGCACACTTTGCAAGCCAAACACAGTTATCGCTTGTATTCTACCAAAAACGCACCTTATAGCACGAGGAGCAGAAGCTGTTGCTTTGCGGCAATTCTTGCTTTCCGATTTCGGATTGCAGGCGATTTTCTCTTATCCGGAAGAAGGCTTATTTGAAAGTGTTGTTAAAGGAACTTGCGTGGTTATCGGAAAAGTCAGAGCGCCTTCAAGCACTATTAAATTCATTACAAGCATTGATTCAGTTGCCAATATTGATTTATCGGCATTTGAAAAATCTATCAACGAAACATTCTCTGCTGATAATTATGTTTCCATAATTCCATGCATAGAGGGTATGTTTCAGACTCGAGCAACCTTGCAATCAATTGTTAAAGATGGTTGGCGGCAGGTATGTAGAGAATTCGAGGATGCCATATCGTTTCATAAGTCGTATATCACGCCATGCGATAAGCTTGTGAGAATATCTGATATTCCAAAGGACAGTTTGCCGCGAAAGCGTGGAACGGCAGGTAATTCGGGGGCAAGCGATTTACTAATGATAGACAGAGACAGTGAACTGTTCGCGAAAAATAAAAACAAACCTTTTTTGCCGGCTATGAGAAATGCAAAGACTGATACATTTATTTTAACTGATGGTGATACAGTTTGCTTTGATAGTACACAGATAAGCAAAAGCGACTTGAGTAGAATTGTTGACGAATATTGCAAAACACCGATACGAGAGAGCCGCCAGCAAAGAAAAACTAAATCTTTGGATGCGCTTATCGAACTCGTGGAAACCACAGCGCAGAATTTAACCCCGGCGAATTCTATGCTAATTCCTCGTGGAATTCGAACAACGGGTAAAGTATATGTGATAAAATCCAAAACTGTCATTTCAACGAATTTTATATCCGTCTCCTTGAAAAGCTTTGAAGATGCTTTGATATTTGGCTCTTGGGTTAGCACCGTATTCTATCAGTTAATATGTGAAATCAACGCTAAGCCTCAAGAAGGAATGCGAAAAATGGAAGTGCAAGATATTAGTACAACCTATGTTCCTCTGATTGGAAAACTTACAGATGAACAAAAATATGAAATACTCACGGATTGCCAAAATCTTGAATTTCTTGTCTTGAAAAGCCCTACGCCTCGTAAAACAGACCATACTTGGGCGAGGATTCTATTTGGTAATGATGCCGACGTAAGGCTTCATGAAGCAGTGCGTTTGTTGGATTTTCTTGCTAATATGCGGAACCCACACAGTTGACCTCTGTTAAATGTAAGGTTATTTAACACGATTGAGGCGTGGCCTTGAGAGTATTAGCACAGCCAAAAAGTTGCACCCCTTTTGCACCCCTTTTCCCCAAGACGCATTGTTTTGGGGAATATTTATTGGAAACGCTGGAATATAAACCGTCTTGTTATCGCACATATTAGAAGCATAAACAACGTATAGACAGCGGTTATTGACCTCATAACCGGACGGTCCTGGGTTCGAGTCCCCGAAGGCCCACCATGAATATACGAAAGACCGCTTAAATCTTGCGATTTGGGCGGTCTTTTCTTTTGTCTTGAGCCAGGGCGTGTTTGCACCCCTTTTTGGGATGCCTATGGAAGACCACATGCCGCCGGATGACATAGCAGCGATTGTAAAATCAGACAAAAAGCAAAACAAAAACCCGCCTATTGACGGCGGGTAAGCAAATCGCAGCATTCCCCAGGCAAAAACAGGCGGCTTTGCAGGCCGGGCGCGCGCTCTTGCACTTCGCGCAGAAAATCCTGGGCATCCGCGCCGTTGCCGGGGTACAAATCGTAGTGGCAGGGTATCAATAGCTCTACGCCGATGTCCAGCGCAAAGTGCACGGCTTCGCGCGCGTCTGTGTTGCCCACAATACCAGCCGCCTCGCGCGCGGCGTCGCGCCCATTGATGGGCACAATGGCCACCGTGGGCGCAAAGCGCCCTACGGTTTGGGCAAGGCCCTGGTACAGGCACATGTCGCCGCCCACAAACACACACAGGCCCGTTTCAAACTGCAATAGGTAAGACACCGCCGGGCCTTCGGGCGGCTGGCCGGCAATGGCGTGCTGGGCCCGGATGGGGTGCACCGTGCAGCCGGGAAGGGCAAAGGGCTGGCCGGCGCTGACGCCGCGGGTTTGGCCGGGCGGCAGGCCAATCTTCTCAAGGTAATCGGCCTCGGGCGAGCAAAACAGCGTGCCTGGGTTCTGTGCCAGAGGCAGCAGGGTATCGGGGTCGGTATGGTCCAGGTGCGAATGCGTACACAGCACGGCCGTAACGCCCTTCAGCTGGCGGGGCAGCACCGGGGGCGGGTAGCTGCGGGCAAAGGCGGGGTCTGCGGGGCTGGCCCTGTCCACAGAATCGCTGAGGTAAGGGTCTGCAAGAATAGTGGCGGCGGATGTTTTGAAGGCGAAGCCCGATTGGCCCAAATACCACAGCAGAACCGTGCCTTGCGGCGTGTTCAAAGTGTTTATTTCATGCGCCGTTTTCTCTGTGTTGTTCATTTGTGCTCCTGTATAAAGCGTATTTTAACAGAATATTCGCGTTTTAGGGCGCGTTGACGGATTCTCCCGCCCCCTGCACCCGGCACATTTGGGTGTACAGGCCGCCCTGCGCCAGCAGCTGGGCGTGCGTGCCGCGTTCGGCAATGCGGCCGTTTTCAAACACCAAAATCAAATCTGCTTTGCGGATGGTGGATAGCCTATGCGCGATGGCGATGATGGTTTTGGTGCTTGCCAGCTGGGCAATGGCGCTTTGGATGTCCGCCTCGGTTTGCACGTCCACGGCGGCGGTGGCTTCGTCCAGTATCAGCACCGGGGCGGGCCGCAGCACCGCGCGCGCAATGGCTATGCGCTGCTTTTGCCCGCCCGAAAGCTTGGCCCCGCGCTCGCCCACCTGGGTATCGTAGCCGTTTGGCATAGCCATAATGTCGTCGTGGATTCTGGCTATCTTCGCGGCGGCCTCAATTTGGGCGGTGTCCGCGTGGGGCACGGCAAAGGCAATGTTCTCGGCAATGGTGCCGCCAAACAAAAAGGTATCCTGCAGCACCAGCGAGATATTGCGGTGGATGCTTGCAAGGCTCAGCGCGCGCAGGTCGTGCCCGTCCAGCAGCACCGCCCCGTCGGTGGGGTCGTAAAAGCGCGACACCAGCTGCGACAGGGTGGTTTTGCCCACGCCGGTTTGCCCCACCAGCGCCACCATCTGGCCGGGCTGCACCTCGAAGGAAATATCGGTTAAAACCGGCACGCCTTTGGTATAGGCGAACGACACATTTTGAAACGCGATGCGGCCCCGCGCGTCGCCAATGTCTGTCGCGCCGGGAGCGTCTTTCACCGTGCGCGGCGCGTCGAGAATTTCTATCACCCGCTCCGCGCCCGCAAGCGCTGTTTGCGCTTGCTCCATCAGCTGTGCCAGCCCCGTTACCGGCGCGTAAAATAGGGATAAATACAGCAAAAATCCCACAATATCCGAAACATTAAGCTGGCCCAGATACGCCAAAAACCCGCCGTAGCCCACCACAAACACCGTGCCAAGCGCCGTTAAAAACTCTACCCCCGGCCCAAACACGCCGTTTAGCTTAAGCCACGACAGCATGGTGCGCGTGTACAAATCGGCTTTGCTGAAAATGCGGGCCTTGGCAAATTTTTCTTGCCCAAAGGCCTGTATCTCCACCACGCCCGAGAGGTTGTCTTGCAATTGGCCCGAAAGCTCGCCTAACGTCTTTTGCATTTTACGCTGGCGCGGGCGCGCATATTTGGTAAACAGCCATCCCGCAAGCAAGATAAGCGGGATGGGCGCGCAGGTAAGCAGCGCCAGGCGGGCGTTGATGGTGAACAAAATGGCCAATACCCCCACCAGCGTAATCGCGTTGGTAACGCAATCGGGCAATATGTGCGCGTAAAGCAATTCCAGCTGGTTCGCGTCCGTCATCACGCGCGACATTAAATCCCCGGTTTGCTTGTCGTGAAAGTAATCCAAAGAGGCCGATTGCATATAGTCGTACAGCTTCATGCGCACGTCGCGCACCAGCTGCCAGGCGGCTTTGTGCGATAAGTAGTTGGCTAAAAAGCGAAACAGCACCCGCAGCGCGTACAGCCCCAAAAGCGCCAGCGCCAGCCACAGCACCTGCGCAAGCTGCGCGCTGCCAATGCCGGCGGTTACCAAGTCGGTCATCGTCATCAGCAGGCGGGGCGCAAACAGATTAATGCCCGTAAGCGCAAAGGTAGCCAGCATGGCTACGATAAGAAATGCGCGGTATTTTTTCGCCTCTTTGGTAAGCCGCCAAAGCACCTTCATGTGGTATTGTTCCCCTTTTGCCGTAAAAGTATTCTCTGGCCAGTATAGCACTTCGGTTCTGCGCTGTCACCACATGAAAAGGCCACCGACGGTGTGCCGGTGGCCTTCTTTCAGCACGCTTTAGTACTTCGGTGTGCGCTGGCGGTAGGTGGTGTGTAAAATGTGGTGGACTTTGTCGCACCCGGCCACTTCCAGCGGGCTGCCGCCGCAATAATCTTGATACACCTGCTGCACCACGGGGTTTTCGTGGCTCTTGCGCAGGGTGTTGGCCGCGTCGTCGCTGTACAGCGCACCGGCGCGCAGGCCCACCAGGTCTACCCAGTTGCGCACGCTGGCCGGCTGGCTGGGCTGGCCGCCGCCGTTTACGCAGCCGCCGGGGCAAGCCATTATCTCAATAATATGGTAATTTTTTTCGCCTGCCTTTACCTGCCGCAGCACCTTCTCCACGTTGGCCATGCCGCTTACGCTGCACACGTGCACATCGGTGCCGCCCACCTTGTAGGTGGCCTCTTTGATGCCTTCCGCCCCGCGCACTTCCTCAAAATCGGGGCTGGGCAGCTCGGTGCCGGTCATCGCTTCCACGGCGGTGCGCAGCGCGGCTTCTAAAACGCCGCCCGACGCCCCGAAAATAACCGACGCGCCGGTGGAAACGCCGAGGGCGCTGTCAAATTCTTCGTCCGGCAAGGCGTCAAACTTCAGCCCGGCGCGCTTAATCATGCGGGCCAATTCGCGTGTGGTAATCGAGATGTCGTTGTCCATAATGTCATCGCCGGCGGCGCACATGTCATAGCGGTCTAGCTCAAACTTTTTGGCGGTGCAGGGCATAACGCTTACCACCACAATGTCGGCGGGGTTCAGGCCCATCTTCTCGGCCCAGTAGGTTTTCACCAAAGCGCCCATCATGCCCTGCGGGCTTTTGCAGCTAGAGATATTGCTGAATAAATCCGGGTGGTTAATCTCGCAATATTTGCTCCAGCCCGGGCAGCAGCTGGTAAGCAGCGGCAGTGTGCCGCCGTTTTTCACGCGTCCGATAAACTCGCTGGCTTCCTCAATAATGGTAAAGTCGGCGGCGGTGTCGGTGTCGAACACATAGTTAAAGCCCAGGCGCTTGAGGGCGGCCACCATTTTGCCCTCCACGTTGGTGCCCACGGGCATGCCAAAAGCTTCGCCCAGGGTGGCGCGCACCGACGGCGCGGTTTGCACCACCACGGTTTTGGCGGCATCGGCAATGGCGGCGCGCACCTCTTCGGTGTCGTCGCGCTCTATCAAAGCGCCGGTGGGGCAGTTTACAATGCACTGCCCGCAAGAGATGCAGGCCGTTTCGTCCAGCGGGGCTTCAAAGGCACAGGCAATGTGGGTTTCAAACCCGCGCTCGCTGGGCTCTATCACGCTTACCTGCTGCTTGCACGCGGCAACGCAGCGGCGGCACAAAATGCACTTGTTGTTGTCGCGCACCAGGTGCAGGGTGCTGGTTTCCAGCTCGTACCGGGGCTTTTGGCCCACAAAGCGCAGGCCGTTCACGCCGTACTCCTGGCACAGGGCCTGCAATTCACAGTCGGTGCTGCGCACACAGCTTAAGCAGTTTTGGTCGTGGGTGCTCAGCAGCAGCTCCAGGTTGGTTTTGCGGGCGTTCAGCACGCGCGGGCTGTTGGTTACCACTTCCATGCCATCGCCCACCGGGTACACACAGCTGGTAACCAGCGTACGCGCGCCCTTCACTTCCACCACGCAAATGCGGCAAGCGCCAATTTCGTTCATTTCACGCATCCAGCACAGCGTGGGCACGTCAATGCCGGCATGGTGGCAGGCTTCCAGCACGGTAATGCCGGCGGGCACGGTATAGTCCATGCCGTTTATCTTAATGTTTACTGTTTCCATGTATTCTTACCCCCTCGTAATGGCGCTGAACTTGCATTTTTCCATGCACACGCCGCACTTGATGCACTTGTCCTGGTCAATCACATGCGGCTGCTTCACCGTGCCGGAGATGGCGTTTACCGGGCAATTGCGGGCGCACAGGGTGCAGCCGGTGCATTTGTCGGCGTGGATGGTATACTGCAGCAGCGCCTTGCACACGCCGGCCGGGCAGCGCTTGTGGTCGATGTGCTCGAGGTATTCGTCGCGGAAATAGCGGATGGTGCTAAGCACGGGGTTGGGCGCCGAGTTGCCCAGGCCGCACAGGCTGTTGTCTTTAATGAAAGCCGCCAACTCTTCAATGCGGTCCAAATCTTCGCGCACGGCCTTGCCTTCCACTATTTTTCCCATCAAATCGTACAGGCGCTTGGTGCCCACACGGCAGGGGGTGCACTTGCCGCAGCTTTCGTCCACGGTAAAATCCAAAAAGAAGCGCGCAATGTCTACCATGCAGGTGGTGTCGTCCATCACAATCAGCCCGCCGGAGCCCATCATGCTGCCCAGTTCTATCAGGTTGTCATAATCAATGGGCACGTCTATTTTTTCGGCCGGGATACACCCGCCCGAAGGGCCGCCCGTTTGCGCGGCCTTAAACTTGTGCCCGCCGGGGATGCCGCCGCCAATTTCTTCCACAATTTCGCGCAGGGTAGTGCCCATGGGCACTTCCACCAGGCCCGTGTTCTTTATTTTGCCGCCCAGCGCAAACACCTTGGTACCCTTGCTCTTTTCCGTGCCAATGGCGCGAAACCAATCTACCCCCAGCATAATAATGCGGGGTACGTTGGCAAAGGTTTCCACGTTGTCTAAAATGGTGGGCGCACCGAACAGGCCCTTCACCGCCGGGTAGGGCGGGCGGGTGCGGGGCTCGCCGCGCTTGCCCTCAATCGAGGTCATCAAGGCGGTTTCTTCGCCGCACACAAAAGCGCCCGCGCCCAGCTTAATTTCCAAATCAAAATTAAAGCCGGTGTCAAAAATGTTTTCGCCCAAAAGGCCGTATTCCTTGGCTTGCCCAATGGCAATTTGCAGGCGCTTTACGGCAATGGGGTATTCGGCGCGCACATACACATATCCCTTGCTTGCCCCAATGGCATAGCCCGCAATGGCCATGGCTTCTATCACCACATGGGGGTCGCCTTCCAAAATGCTGCGGTCCATAAACGCGCCCGGGTCGCCTTCGTCGGCGTTGCAGCACACGTATTTCTGCACCTCGCCGCGCCTTGCCACGGCCAGCTTCCATTTAAGCCCTGTGGGGAAGCCCGCGCCGCCGCGCCCGCGCAGGCCGCTGTTCAGGATGGTTTCAATCACCTGGTCGGGCGTCATTTCGGTAAGCACCTTGCCCAGCGCCTGGTAGCCGTCGAAGCCGATGTACTCATCGATGTTCTCGGGGTTGATAACGCCGCAGTTGCGCAGGGCAATGCGCAGCTGCTTTTTGTAAAAGGCGGTGTCTTCCAGGCTGGTAATGGTGTTGTCTTCGGTTACGGTTTCGTCGTACAGCAGGCGGGTTACCGGGCGGCCCTTCAAAAGGTGCTCGCTCACAATTTCGGCCACGTCGCCCACTTGCACGCGGCTGTAAAAGCTGGCCTCGGGGTATATCACCACAATGGGCCCCAGCGCGCACAGGCCAAAGCAGCCGGTGCGTATCACGCGCACTTCCTTGTCCAAATCGTTCTTGATAATTTCCTGCTCAAAGGCCTCGGCCACCGGCGCGCTGCCCGACGCCGTGCACCCCGTGCCCGCGCAAATCATTACATGGCTTCTGTACATTCGTTTCTCTCCCTTTTGAAAGCCGAATTAATTACTTTATCTCGTTGCCGCGCCTATGGTGTATTCGGTTACCGGTTTGCCGCCAATCAAATGGTCGCTTACAATGCGGCCCACCTTGTCGGCGGTCATCTTCACATAGGTTACCTTTTCTTCGCCGGGGCGGTACACCTCCACCACCGGCTCGTACTGGCAAATGCCAATGCAGCCGGTTTGGGTTACCATCACGTCACTAAGCTCCCGCCTTGCCACTTCCTCGGTAAAGGCGTTCAGCACGGGGCGCGCGCCGGCGGCAATGCCGCAGGTGGCCATGCCCACCACCACACGGGTGGCATCGTGCGCGGCCTCGCGGGTGTTCACGGTTTGCTTCATTTTGTCGCGGATAGCGGCTAACTCTGCCAAGCTTTTCATCTTTCGCTCCTTTAATTGCATTATGAATTTATGAATTGTGCATTGCCTCGTCTACCCCCTCGCGCACGTGGTCGCGGATAAACAGCGTGACCTCGGGGGTGTTCAGCGGCACGCCGCCCAGCACCGCGCGCGCCTCACGCGTATCGAAGCAAAAGCGGTGGTTATCGCGTGTGAACGTGAAAACGAAGTCTGAGTCCGGCGCGCCCTGGCACAGGGTGGCTATCGTGCCGCCCACATCGCCCAGGGGGGCAAGGTCGATGTGGTTTAGGCCAAAGGTGGCCGTTACGGCCGTGCCCACGCCCGGCGTGCTGGTAATGTGCAGGCCGCCGCCGGTCAGCTCGGCCGCCATCTTCAAAAACGGCAGCCCCAGCCCCACCTTGCGGGTGGTGCGGGTGGTTACAAAGGGGTCTGTCACCCGCCGCACCATGTCGGCGTCCATGCCCTTGCCATCGTCTTCTATGGTAAGGGTTTGCAAAGCGGCGGCGGTGTTTTGCGTCAGTGTAATCTGCACCAGCGCTGCCCCGGCGCTCACCGAGTTTTCGGCCACGTCCAAAATGTTCATGGACAGTTCTTGCATATAGTTGTTAGTCCTTAGTCGTTAGTTGTGAAAGCGGCCAGAACGATGGCTAAACTCGGCTGTCATTCTGAGCCGTAGGCGAAGAATCTGTACCACGCACTATCAATAAAAGATTCTTTACTTCGTTCAGAATGACCCAACGTGCCTAGTACTTTGCCAAAATCTCCTTCAGCTCTTTCGCGTCGCCTGTCAGGCGGCCGTACACGTCGTCGTTCACGGTCATCACCGGGGCCAGGCCGCAAGCGCCAATACAGCGGGTGGCGTCCAGGCTGAACTTGCCGTCGGCCGTCACTTCGCCCGCGGCCACGCCTATCTCTTTTTCCAGGCTGTCTAGAATATTACCGCTGCCTTTTACATAACAGGCCGTGCCCAGGCAAACCGATACCTTGTACTTGCCCTTGGGCGACAGGGCAAACTGCGAGTAAAAAGTGGAAATGCCGTAAATTTCGGCCAGGGGTTTATCCAGCGCCGTTGCAATGGTGCGCTGCACCTCCAGCGGCAGGTAGCCGTAGATATCCTGTGCCTTTTGCAGCGCCGCCATGGCGGCGCCCGGGGTTTGGGCGTGCTGGCGGAGCCACGCTTGCAGCTCTTCTGCCTGTGCTTTTGTGCCCTGGAACGGAATGGTGGAAATGCGTTTCATCCTCTGGTAACCTCCCCGAAGTAGGGTGCGGCCGTCCCTCTTCGCTGTAATATTGTTAAAGGTTTGTCAAACCGCGCACACCCATTATACACAAGCCGCCTTGCGAATACAAGATGAGGGCAGGCAAATAATTATAAGCATTTGTAAAATGCAGGCATCTATTGTATACTAGGCAATGTTTGGAGGGTGTGCCAATGCAACAGCATGACGAAAACCAATACCGAAAACCGGCCGAGGGGATTAACGGCGACCGCCACGTGTACGCGCCGCAGGCCGGGCGCGCGGGCATGGCGCGTGTGCCGGCGGAAAAAGCGGCGGGCAAAAGCCCCGTTCCCGCCTTCGAGCGGCGCGCCCCGCGCCCGGCGGGCGGCAGTGCCGGCGGCCCAAGGGGCGGCAAAGAAAATATCTTCACGCGCTTTGCAGTGTTTGCAAAGGGCCTTTGGGCCAACAAGCGCACAAGGCTGAATGTGCTGATTGGCCTTTTGATAATGGTGCTGGCACTGGCTATTTTGCTGGTGTTGCTCGTGCCGGGCTGCATGCAGCGCGGCGCGGATACCCCGGGCAGCTCGTCCTTGCCGGGCGCGCCGTCGCAGAGCGGCGCGCAGGGCAATGTGGCCGACCCGAACTACGACCCGAACGCCGACAGCCTGCCCGTGGCGCAGCTGCAAGGCACTATTTTGGCCGAAACCGAGGACATGGGCCAGGCCTATGTGGACGAAACCCTGTTTTTGGGCGACAGCAACACCAAGCGCATGGCCGAATTTCGGGATATCACCGGCTTAACCCGCCAAAACTGCGTGGGCGTGGAGAGCATGGGCATTACGCACATCACCAGCCTGGCCTGCGTACAGTTTCAGGGCTACACCAGCCCGGTTACCATGGTAGAGGCCGTAAAGCTGCTGAAGCCGCGCCGCATTGTTACCAATTTTGGCACCAACAACATTGGCGGCATGAACACGGACGATTTGGTGGACAGCTACAAAGCGGCGCTCAGCGCCCTTCACGAGGCCTACCCCTATGCCGACATCATTATCGGCTCGGTGTTTCCCTTTGCGCAGATAAACCAGTATCCCGCCATGAACATGACGGCCATCGACAAGCTGAACAAGGGCCTGGCCGAGCTGGCAAAGCAAGAGGGATACCGGTACCTGGACTGGGGCGCGGCGCTAAAGGACGAGCAAACCGGCTATTGCAAGGCGGGCAATATGCTGGACGACGGCATCCATCTGAACCAAAACGGCATGAAGGCGCTGTTTGAGTACTTTAGAACCCACGCGCTGGACACCGAAGACAAGCGCCCCATGCCCCTGGGCGATATTCCCAAGATACAGGGCGTGCCCGACGGCATCTTCCCAAGACCCCCGCAAACGTCCTCCGGCGCGTCCGGCGCGCTGTTAGAGGAAGTGCCGGTGGCCATCACCGCCTCTGCCGGCGGCAAGATAGAGGTTGCCAAAGCACAGCAAGCCAATTTTTACTATACCATGAAGCCGGGCGAAGCCATCCCGCAGGCCGTTGCCGTGCCCGATGCGGGCTATGTGTTCAGCAAGTGGCAGGTGTCGGGTGTATCACTTACCGGCAGAGATGTTACCAATACCACCCTGGCGCAGCTGGCCGTGCCCAGCGGCCTTACCGAGGGGCAAAGCGTGGTGATAACCGCCGTGTTTGTGCCCGCGCAAACCTACACGGTTACCCTAAGCTACGCGGCGGGCACGGGCGGCGCGATAACGCCCGCCAGCCAGGTATTTGAGAAGGTGCTGCCCGGGCAAACCCTTAGCTTTGCCTGCAATGCCGTGCCGGGCGCAAACTACGTGTTTAGCGGCTGGACAGCCAGCGCGGGCGCGGTAAGCGGCGGCAGCGCGAGCGGCGGCAGCTTTACCGTGCCCACCGACCTTGCCGCCGACACCGGCTACACCCTTACGGCCGCTTTTACACCCAAGGCCGTGGCCGCCTACACCGTAACGCTGAACTTTGCGGCGGGCACGGGCGGTGCAGTATCGCCAGCCAGCCAGGCCTTTGCCAATGTAAAGCCCGGCGATGTGCTGAACTTTGACTGCAATGCCGTGCCAGGCGCAAACTACGCGTTTGGCAGTTGGACGGCCAGCGCGGGCAGCGTGAGCGGCAACGCGAGCGGCGGCAGCTTTACCGTGCCGGCCGATTTGGCGGCAAACGCCAGCTATACAATAACGGCGAACTTTACGGCGGTAGCGCCTACCCAGTACACGGTTACCGTGCATGTTGTTTCCGCCGACACAGACATGGGAACGGCATCGGGCGGCGGCAGCTGGCCTGTGGCTGTGGCAGGGGGTACGGTGCAGCCAAATGCGGTTGCAACGGCGCTGGATGGGTATACGTTTACCGGCTGGAGTGTAAACACAGGCTGGGGATTTGATGGCGCAACCCTGACCGTGCCCGCCCTGACGGGCAAAGTAACGGTGACCATAACCGCTAATTTTGCAGCAATACCCCCGCCAGACACAAGCCCGGGCGAGGGCGAGGGCGGTGGCGAGGATTCGCCCTAATGGAGAGTGTGCTAAACTGGCGCGGCTTGCTGATGGCCGTCCCGCTGGTGGCGCTGGTGCTGCTGATGGCTTGGCTGTTTGCGCGGGGCAGCAAAAAGCGCCGCCAAAAGCCGGGGCAGCGTATGCGGTACACCGTGCCGGGCAAAACCGCCGCCGCCTGCCGGGGGCTGCTTGGCGATAACCCGGGCAGCGACCTGTTTGCCTATACGCTAGAGGCCGCGCAAAACGGTGGCTGGTATTTGCGTTTTACCCGCCACAACCCCACCGGCCAGCCGCTGGATACCCTTTTTTTGCTGCAATTTGAGGGCGATACGCCCGCCGTGATGAACCTTAGCTTTGTGCGCGAAGCCTTTGGCATGCGCGAGCCAATCATTGGCGAAGCACTGTTGGACGCGTTTTTTGAAAATAAAGTTGGAGCGCAGAGGGTGGACACGGATGTGTCTGTTATGCGCCCTTGACCTTCGCAGGGGCGGGATGGTAATCCGCCCGATGCGGCGGGATGATTGCCATCGTCCCCTACGACGCGCATTGTTAACCAACGCGATAGGGCACTCCCATTCGCCCCACGGCCACCACATCTGTTTGACAAATCGCCTCTTTGTTTGCTATGATGCTTGTAATCAAAGGCGCAGTGCGCTTAGCCAGAAAGGATTACCCGCCAGAATGGACGACGACGGCAGTCGACCTTGTAGCCATAAACGCTAACGGGAATAACGGCATGGCCTCCGCCGAAAGGCGGGTGGTTGTGCCGTTGCTTTGTTGTTTGCACAGTGCAGTATATTTAGCTAGGAGGAAAAACCGTTGAACAGCGACCCACTGTCGGCAGGCCAGGTGATTGCCATGCTGGCCGTTCAACTGCTTTTAATTCTCATCAACGCATTTTTTGCGGCCACAGAGCTGGCGGTGATGCAATTGTCGCCCTCGCGGCTGCGCCGCATGGCGGAGGAGGGCGACAAAGCCGCCCCGCGCATGCTGCGCATGGTGGAAAAGCCCTCGGGCTTTTTGTCTACCATCCAGATAGGCATTACCCTGGCGGGCTTTTTGGCCTCGGCCTTTGCGGCCGACAGCTTTGCGCCGCCCCTGTCGCGCTGGTTTGTGGGCATCACCGGCATGGGCCCGGATGCTTTTGGCACAATGAACACCGTGGCCATTATTCTGATTGCCATTGTTCTGGCGTACTTTACGCTGGTGCTGGGCGAGTTGGTGCCCAAGCAAATTGCCCTGCACAACCCCTATAAGGTGGCGCGCCTTTCCACCGGGGTTATCTCTGGCATGGCCGTGTTCATGAAGCCTTTGGTGTGGCTGCTGTCGGTATCCGCCAAAGGGGTGCTGCGGCTGTTTGGCATTAAGGGCGAGCGCAGCGAAGAGGCCGTGACCGAAGACGAAATACGCATGATGGTGGACGCCGGGCACGAGAAGGGCACCATTGAGGCCGAGGAAAAGGCCATGATAGACAACGTGTTTGAGCTTGACAAGACCATTGCGCGCGACGTGATGACACACCGGGTGGACGTGGTGGGCATAGAGGCCGACGCGAGTGACGGCGAGATTTTTGCCATTATTGCGGGCAGCGGCCTGTCGCGCTACCCGGTGTACGACGACAGCCTGCGCGAACTGATGCGCCCCGCCCGCTTTGTGCCCGAAACCGTGCGCGCCGACGTGCTGCTGCGCGACATGCAGCGCACCAAAGACCATTTGGCCATTGTGCTGGACGAGTACGGCGGGTTTTCGGGTGTGGTGAGCATGGAAGATTTGATTGAAGAGATTGTGGGCAGCATCTACGATGAGTTTGACGCCCCGGACGATGACGCCATACAGAAGCTGGAAGAAAACCTGTGGCGCATTGCGGGCGATGCCGACATTGAGGACATTGAAGAGGCGCTGGGCGTAAAATTGCCGGAAGAGCGCGAATACGACAGCCTGGGCGGCCTGGTGTTCAGCCAGCTGTCCAGCATCCCGGCCGATGGGGAAGAGGTAACGGTGGACGCCGAGGGCCTGCATATCCAGACCGAGCCGGTGATAGACCACCATGTGGAATGGGCGCGCGTAAGTGTGAACGCGCCGCCGCCCGAGGAAAACGAAGAAGAGGACAAGAGGGGAAACGATGATTAATGTGACGCTGAAGGACGGCAGCCAGAAACAGTTTGAAGCCGGAACGCGCGTGTTTGACGTGGCCCAGGCGCTGGGCGCGGGCCTTGCCAAGGCCGCCTGTGCCGCGCGGGTGAACGGCGAAGCCTGCGATTTGCGCACGCCGCTAGCCGAAGACTGCGCCGTGGAGATATGCACCTTTGAAGATAAAGACGGCAAACACGCCTTTTGGCACAGCGCCAGCCACGTGCTGGCCCAGGCGGTGCTGCGGCTGTTCCCTGCCGCCAAGTTTGCCATTGGCCCGGCGGTGGAAAACGGGTTTTACTACGATTTTGACGTTTCGTCCGCTTTTACCGCCGAAGACCTGCCAGCGATTGAAGCGGAGATGCGCCGCATCGTCAAGGAAGACCTGCCCATCGAACGGCTGGAAGTGAGCGCGGGGGAAGCACAGGAATTGTTCAAAAACCAGCCGTACAAGCTGGAATTATTGCAAAAACACGCGGATGCGGGACAGGCCATCAGCTTGTACCGCCAGGGCGAGTTTACCGACTTGTGCGCGGGGCCGCACCTGATGCGCACGGGGGCTTTGCGCGCGCTGACGCTGACCAGCGCCACCGGGGCGTACTGGCACGGCGACAGCCGCCTGCCCATGCTGAGCCGCATTTACGGCACGGCCTACCCGAAGCAAAGCGAACTGGACGCCTATCTGGCCCTGCTGGAGGAGGCCAAAAAGCGCGACCATCGCCGCCTGGGGCGCGAGCTGGGCCTGTTTACCCTGATGGACGAGGGCCCGGGTTTCCCCTTCTTTTTGCCCAATGGCATGGTGTTGCGCCGCGAGCTGATGCGCTACTGGGAAGCGGTGCACGATGCGGAGGGCTATGCCGAGATAGCCACGCCCATTATGCTGAACCAGGAGCTGTGGCTGCACAGCGGCCATTGGGAGCACTACAAAAACAACATGTACACAAGCGAAATAGACGCACAGACGTATTGCTTAAAGCCCATGAACTGCCCCGGGGCCATGCTGGTGTACAAAAGCAATATGCACAGCTACCGCGAGCTGCCTCTGCGTGTGGCCGAGCGCGGCTTGGTGCACCGGCACGAGCTTTCGGGCGCGCTGCACGGCCTGATGCGCGTGCGCGCCTTTACGCAGGACGACGCGCACATCTTCATGACGGAAAGCCAGATTAAAGACGAAATTGTGGGTGTGATACGCCTGGTGGACCAGGTGTACAGCCGCTTTGGCTTTGAGTATAAGGTAGAGCTGAGCACCATGCCCGAAGACCACATGGGCGACGAGGCCGTGTGGGAAACGGCCACCGCCGCGCTGCGCGCCGCCATGGAGGAACTGGGCCGGGAGTATGTGGTGAACGAGGGTGACGGCGCTTTTTACGGCCCGAAGCTGGATTTCCACCTGGTGGACGCCATTGGCCGCACCTGGCAGTGCGCCACCATCCAGCTGGATTTGCAGATGCCCGAGCGCTTTGACTTAGAGTACGTGGGCGAAGACGGGCAGCGCCATCGCCCTGTGATGATTCATCGCGTGGTGCTGGGCAGCATCGAGCGGTTTATTGCCATTCTCACAGAGCATTTTGCCGGGGCTTTCCCCACCTGGCTTGCGCCGGTGCAGGTGATGCTGGTGCCCATTACAGACGCCCACCACGCCTATGCAAGCGAGGTGCTGGCGCAGCTGAAGGCCGCGGGCATACGCGCCGAGGCCGATATGCGCAACGAGAAGATGAACTACAAACTGCGCGAAGCCATGACGAAAAAAATACCCTACATGCTGGTGATGGGCGATAAAGAGGCCGAGGCCGGCACGGTGGCCGTGCGCGCGCGCAAAGAAGAGTGCGGCGGCGTGATGCCGGCGGCGGATTTTGTGGCGCAGGTTGTGAAGGAGATTGCCCAGCGAAGCCTGTAGCAAATCATGTGAGGCGATGCTGTTGAAAAAGCAGAGGATAGCACACAAGGGAATGATTGCATGGCAGACAAGCGGATATACCTAATTGCACAGTTTGACGAAAATACAAACAAATCATTGGCTGGTATTTATGCCAAACTCGTCGGGAAAGGTTTGATTGGTGAGCAAACAAAGGAAATACCGTATCATTTCACGCTGGGCAGCTTCGATTTGGAGCGCGTGCATCAAGTTTTAGAGCGTGTGCAAATAGTTTGTGCCAAAACGAGGGCTTTTGATATTTGCCTTAGCCACATCGGCTTATTTGGCCAAAAGGTACTGTTCCTCGCGCCGTCTATGAACACCCATCTTCTTAACATTTACAAAAATTTGGTGCCCGATGCGGCGATAGACGACTGCCATAATTGGGTTGCACACGCGACCATTCTCATCGACAGCCCTGAAAATATCCAAGCTGCGATTCCCATTGTTGCACAATCATTCTCGCCTTTCATTGCGCAAATCGAGAGTATCGGCATATACGAATTTTCCCCAAAAAGGTTTATAGCGGAGTATCATTTGGCAATATGACAATATATCGGATAAATTAAGCCATCGCCCTAACGATAAGGAGCCCCCATGCGCCTGCGCCCGCCCGAACTGCCCCAGCCCCTGCGCGATGTACCCGATTTGGCCGCGCACCTGGCCGCGCTGCACCCCGAGGAGCGCGAACTGAGCGGCCTGCGCGTTACCGGGGGCACGGGCGAGGGGATAGACTTATCTGCCTTTACCCTGCGCGGTGTGCGCTTTGAGGGCTGCCGCTTTGCCGCCGCGCGTTTTGCTCGCGCGGATTTTAACGATGTGGTGTTCAAAGGCTGCGATGTATCGAACTGCGATTTTTCGTCTGCCCGCTGGGTGCGCTGCCAGATGGAGGGCGGCAAGGCCATGGGGGCTAATTTCAGCGGCGGCGCATGGTGGCACACCTTGTTTTTGCACACCAACCTGCGCTATGCCAACCTGCACGATTTGCGCCTGGAGAGCGCAGCTTTTGACAACTGTGATTTGAGCGAAGCCTATTTGACACAAGCGCAAAACAAGGGCTTTGCCTTTTACCAGTGCAAGCTGTTTCGCACCAGCTTTTTCAAAACCAGGCTGGCGGGCATAGACCTTACCAGCTGCGAATTGGAAGCCATCACGGTGTCGGACGATTTTACAGAGCTGCGCGGCGCAAAAGTAACCCCCTTTCAGGCAGCCGATTTGGCCCGCTTGTTAGGGGTGGTAATCACATAAAAAGGCGGCAGATGCCGCCTTTTTATGTGATATAGAATATTAACAGTGAATTTTAGGTATTTTTTGACGTGTTGTGCTTCATTGCCCGGAGGGATGCGCGTGACACCGAAGAAGGCATCGGGGCCGCGAAAACACACGCAGAGATGCCCCCGCCGGGCATCTCTGCGGGCCGGCTCATAAATTCTGGCCCGGCGGCTTTTGCTTTGCCCGGTCTATGGCCGCTGTCATCGGGCTGTCCGTCAGCAAATCTGCCACCTCCAGCATATTTTCCCAGTAGCGCTTCGGCATGTGCGTCATGCGGCAGCGCGGGTTTTCGCGCGCCTTGATGGAGATGGTGTTGTAAAAGCGTTTCCACAGCGCGCGGTATTTTTGCTCGGCTTCGTCTGCCTGGGGGAACTCGATGCCCTCCAATGGCACGATGCTGGCAAGGCCAGCTTCGTATACCAGGGCGGCTTTGTGCGTTTTGTCGTAGACTAGAAACCGTTCTTGGCTGTAGCGCCCCACAAAATGGGGCTGCAGGTATGGCAGCACAAAGTTTTTGGGGCTGATGGTGGCGGCCAGCACGCCGTCGTAATCGGAAAAGCGTATAAAGCCTTTCAGCAGATGCACTTCGCCCCCCAAATGCTTTTGCGCGGCCAGCACCGGGGCTACATCGGGGTGGCCGGCCATGTCCAGCGCGCTGGGGCCCTGCCGGTAGGCAAACAGCAAAAAGCGCAGCAGGTTCAGCTCTTTTTCGGCCAGGCAGCTTAAAAAAACGGCCTGCACCAGCTCTGCCGCCGCACCGCCCAGTTTTTTAGGGATGCTGGCCTGCACCTTTTCTGCCTTTTCCGGGATGGTTTCCACCCACAGCTGCGGGTACAGGGTGGGCTGGGCCGTACCCTCGGTTTGGATGCTGCCGGGCAGTCGGTGGCTGTACACGCTCTCGTGTACACAGCAATAAAAGCCGGCCAGGCTGCCGTCGTACACAAATTCCACGTCGGCCGGGGCGGCCAAGGGCCGGGCCGCCTTTTTGGCGGCGGGCGGCCCGCCGCGCGGGGGCTCTTGCACGGCATGGGGGGCGCTTTGCGCGCCGTCCTCGCGCGTAAACGCCGAGGCGGGGCAAGGGTCGGTGTAGCGGCAGCGCACCCGGCCGCACCAGTTGCGCCGGCCACAGGGCATCGTCACATGGCTTTGGCCAGGCATCGCACCGCCTCCTGTGCCGCTTCGGCCATACATTTCACATCCCCCGCGCGGGGCAGGGCGGCATCCGCTGTTTCTGGGCCAAACAGACTAAGCTGCTCGATGCCGTGGCTGAACACGCCGGGGTCAATCAGCGCGCGCACGGTGGCCTCGCGCCCGGCTTTGTAGCCGGTGGGGCGGTCGGCCGTCACGATAAAGTACTGCGCGCGCTTCAGCACCACGCCAACGCGCTTCAGCTCGGCCATGCCCAGCCGCCCGCACTTGCGCGCGCGCAAAATGCGCTGGGCGCTTTTGGGCCCAATGCCCGGCACGCGCAGCAGCCACTCGTAGTCCGCGCGGTTTACATCCACCGGGAAAACGTGCAGGTTGTGCACAGCCCAGTTGCATTTTGGGTCCAAATAGGGATTAAAGTTGGGTGTTTCGGCACTTAGTATTTCCTCGGCCTTAAAGTGGTATTGCCGCAGCATAAAATCGGCCTGGTACAGCCGGTGCTCGCGCAGCAGCGGGGGCTTGGTGTCTACGCTGGGCAGCAGGGTGTCTTCCATCAGGGGGATATAGGCCGAGTAAAATACGCGCCGCAGGCTGTACTTGCCATACAAACCCTGCGCCAAGCGGATGATATGATAATCGGTTTCGGGCGACGCGCCGATAATCATCTGCGTGGCCTGCCCAGCCTGGGAAAACTTGGGCGCGCCCTTGTAAACGGCCATCTCTTCCGTACAGGCGCGCACCCCATTTGCTATTTGTGCCATGGGCATCAAAATGGCCTTGCGTGTTTTGCTGGGCGCCAGGCTTTGCAGGCTTTCTTCGCTGGGCAGTTCAATATTCACGCTCAGGCGGTCGGCCACCAGGCCCAGCCGCCAAATCAAATCGGCCGAGGCGCCCGGGATGGTTTTGGCGTGGATGTAGCCCCAAAAGTTGTGCCGGTAGCGCAGCCGCTCAATCACCGCAATCATCTGCTCCATGGTGTAATCGGGGCTTTTAAGCACACCGCTGGACAAAAACAGCCCCTCGATGTAGTTGCGCCGGTAAAACTGAATGGTGAGCTCCACCAGCTCGTCCGGGGTGAAGCTGGCGCGCGCAACATCGTTGCTGCGCCGGTTTACGCAATATTTGCAGTCGTAAACGCAGTCGTTGCTCATCAGCACCTTGAGCAGGGAGATACAGCGCCCGTCGGCCGAAAAGCTGTGGCAGCAACCGGCGGGCAAGGTACTGCCCAGGCCCTGGCCGCCCGCGCGGTCTGCCCCGGAAGAGGTGCAGGCGACATCGTACTTGGCGCTGTCGGTCAGAACGGTCAGCTTGTCCATCAAATCCAAGGCGTGTCACCTTCCTTCCGTCGGGATGTTCCCATCCCAAATGATGCTGCATTCCGCTTATTACCAGCGCGCCTTGGTTTCCACCACTTTTCCGGCGATGTACAGATGATCCAGTTCTTCACCGGCCAGGATAAGCGGCTCGTAGGCCGGGTTGAAGGGCTGCAGCACCACGGCGTTGCCCTTGCGCTGAAAACGCTTGAGCGTGCCCTCGCCCTCGCCAAAAACCACTACGCCCAAATCGCCGTCGTCCAGCGTGGGCTGGCGGCGCACCAGCGCCAAATCGCCGCTGCTGATGCGCGGTTCCATCGAATCGCCCTTCACCACCAAATAGAAGTAATTCTCCGGGTCGCGCACGGCGGCGGGTTCTGTGCCGTGGTCTTCCTCAAAGGCCAGGGCGCCATACCCGGCGCGCACACTGCCCAATACAGGTATTTGTGCCTCCATGGCGGGGTGATAAGGCCGCACCTGGCCATACCCGACGGGGCTGCGGCCTAAAAGAGAATCCATACTCACGCCGTACAGCTCGGCCAGTTGCATTAAAACACCAGGTTCTGGGGTAGACGCGCCTTTCTCCCACTTGCCAATGGCCTGCTGGGTAAGGCCCAGCATAGCGGCCAGGGCGCTTTGGGTATACCCATGCTCTTTGCGCAGCTGCCGCAATCGCTCTTCCAGCATAATGGCCTCCTTGAACAGTTGTTAGTCACTAAATAATTGTCATTGGTTGGCGTACATTCGGGCTGGGACACATTCAGTATACAACCACAAGTAGTAATGGTCAAGCAAAAACAAACAAAAGTTGTAATACAGCTTGACAACAACTGACGGTTGTATTATACTGTAGCCACAAACACAGGTTGTTATTTGGAAACTGAGGAGGGTGCGAGATGCGCGCGTTTTTACTGAGGATGGCCGCCGTGGTGGCGGTTATTGGTGTGGGCCTTTTGTTTCAGGCGCTTATTTCCGGCAATTTGGCCCTTCTGGGCGGTGTGATGCTGTTGCCCGCCGCGCTGATGGGGGCGGGCTGGCTGCTGCGCCAATCGGCCAAAAGCCGGCGCAGGGCGCGGCGCGCGCGGCAAACGGCGGCACATCGGGCTTTGCCGGTACGCGCTGCGGCCGGTCAAGCCGTGGCTGTGCCCGTAAAGCGCCCGCCGCTGTATTTCCCGCCAAACGGCCCAAAGGCGGCGTAACCAAAGGTGTGCGATATGTCCGAAAGGGTGCGGCATGACATCAGCTTTGTGGGCCTTGGCCTGGACGCCATGGCTTACATAAAGTAGCATTACAAGCCCATAACCGCCGCCAGCGCGTTTACCGCGCTGGCAATAGCCTCCTGTGAAAGGCCGCCGTAGCCCAGCAATAGGGCGTCGGCGGTTTTTCGCTGTACATCGGGCAGGGTGCTGTATTCACTCAGCGCGCGCAAACCCAAGCCCTGCGCGCGCGCTTTTTCGGCAACGGCGCGGGGCAGGCGCAGCACAAAATATAAACCTGTGTGCGTATTTTCCAGGGTAAATGGCGGCGACAGGGTGTTTTGCAGGCTGTCTATCAGCAAATCGCGGCGGCGGCGGTAGGCCGCGCGCACCCGGTTCAGGCTGCGCGCAAAGTGGCCGCCGGCCATCAGGCGCGCCAGGGTTTGCTGCTCGGGCCGGGATACGGTGCAGGCATAGTCGGCATACTGGCGTTGCCAGCGGTGCAGCAGGGCATGGGGCAGCACCAGGTAAGCCGCCCGTAGGCCGGGCGCGAGCGCACGCGAGAAAGTGCCCGCGTAGACAACCCGCCCGGCTTCGTCCAGCCCCTGCAAGCTGGGCAAAGGCCGCCCGTCAAAACGAAACTCGCTGTCGTAGTCGTCTTCAATCAGCCAACGATTGGCATCGGCGGCCCAGTCCAGCAATTGGGTGCGGCGGCTTACAGGCATTACGCCGCCGGTGGGGAACTGGTGGCTGGGCGTAAGATAGGCCGCTGTGGCCTGGCATTGTGCTAACAAATCGGTCCGCATGCCGCCCGCATCCACCGCGATGCCACGGGCGGCCACGCCCATGTTGCGCAGGATGTGCCGCATCTTAAAATAGCCGGGCTCTTCCAGCGCAAAGCATTCATCGCACAGCAAGCGGGCCAGCATACCGTACAGCACCTCTAGCCCCGCGCCTACCACTATCTGCTGCGCTTGGCAGCGCACCCCGCGGAAGGCTCGCAGGTAATCGGCAATGGCTTCGCGCAGTGCGCTGTCGCCCGCGCCCTCGCCCCGGCGAAACAAATTTTCTCCCCCGGCCAGCACCTCGCGGAACAGGCGGCTCCAGGTGTGGTGCGGGAACAGGCGGCTATCTAAATCGCCGGTTAAAAATGAATAGCGCCACGCCGCCCCGCCCGGCTGCACCGCCGCCTGCGGCGGCGGCCCGCCCGCCCCCGCGGTGGCGGGCGGTGGCGGCACTTGGTGCCGCTGCAGCCGGGCCACCACAAAGCCGCTGCGCGGGCGCGCCACCACATAGCCCTCCGCCGCCAGCATTTGGTATGCCTGGTCTACCGTATTTACGCTTACCCCCAGCTGCGCTGCCGCCGTGCGCTTGCCCGGCAGGCGGCTTTCCGCGGGCAGCTGCCCCGCGCGTATTTTTGCGGCCAGCGCTATATACAATTGGTAATATAGCGGCCGAGAATCCTCTTTGTTTAAGAACAATCCGATGAAATCCATATGCGCCTCCAAACTGAACCCATACAAAGATGTTGAACTGGACGTTTACATGGGGTCAGAAAGCTGTTAATCTCAAGATAACCAAAAGGCGGGCCGCTTGTCAAGCGGCCCGCACCGATCGGAGGCGCATCTCATGTCCGGTTCGCAAAAAGCATTCCCGGTACGCCGCATGGTGCTCATCGGCGTGTTCGCGGCCTTGGTGTTCGCGTTGTCGTGGCTGTCTATCCCCATACCGCTGGCCATTGGCGAAAACACCCGCATCCATTTCGGCAACATCATGTGCCTGCTGGCGGGCGTTTTGTTTGGGCCGCTCACGGGCGGCCTTTCGGCGGGCATCGGCAGCATGCTGTTCGATTTTTCGCATCCCGAATACGCCAGCGAGTTTTGGATAACCTTCATCACCAAGTTTGCCATGGGTTTTATGGCGGGCCTGCTGGCGCAGCGCCTGCCCAAAAAAATACCCTTGCTGCCCCGGCAGCTGGCGGGCGCTATTGGCGGGCAGCTTACTTATATTGTGCTGTACCTGGGCAAAACACTGTTGCAGCAGCTGTATATGTACAAAATTGCGCCGGAGCTGGTGTGGCCCATCCTGCTGGGCAAGTTTATCGCCTCGGCAGCCAACGGCTTGCTTGCGGTTGTGGGCTGCGTGCTGCTGGCGCCCGTGCTGCGCGCCGCGCTGCAAAAGGCCGGCTTGTTCAAGGCCACAGCGCCGGGGCGCACGCCTAAGGGGTAACCCCCCTATGAAAAGAGCGCGGCCTGCCGCACAGTAAATCCCCGGTGACACCCACCGGGGATTGTGTATGCACAACGAATGCCTAATGCCGAATGTCCGGCAACTATCCAAACATATCCTTCATGCCTTTGAGAAAACCCTTGCGCTGGTCGTAGTTGTCGTCCTTCAGGGCATTGTCAAACTTAGCCAGCGCGTCGCGCTGGGCGCGCGTCATGCGCTGGGGTATCTCCACGTTCACCTTCACATACTGGTCGCCCCGGCCTCTGCCGTTCACATAGGGGATGCCCTTGTTTTTCAGCCTGAACATCTTGCCGCTTTGCGTGCCCTCGGGCACGGTGTACTCTACCTTGCCGTCAATGGTGGGCACGGTAACCTTTGCGCCCAGCGTGGCCTGGGCAAAGGTGATGGGGATGTTCACATACACATCGTAGCGGTCACGCTCAAACATGGTGTCGGGCCTCACGGTGATAATCACAATCAAATCCCCGGCAGGGCCGCCGTTCAGGCCCGCGTCGCCCATGCCGCGCTGCACAATGTTCTGGTCGTCGTCCACCCCGGCGGGTATCTTTATCTCTATGCGCTTGGGGCTGCCCACCCGGCCGCTGCCATGGCAGGTGTGGCAGGGGCTTTTCACCAGCTTGCCCTTTCCGCCGCAGCGCGTGCAGGGGCGGTTTTCCTGCATCATGCCAAAGGCGGTGCGCTTGCTGGCCACCACAAAGCCGCGCCCGCCGCACTCGGGGCAGGTTTCGGGCGTTGTGCCTTTTTCCGCGCCGCTGCCGCCGCAATCGGGGCAGGTATCCTGCTTGGTAATGTTCAGCATTTTGCTGGCGCCGTGCACGGCCTCCATAAACGTAAGCACCAGGCTCACACGGATATCACCGCCGCGCCTGGGCGCGCTGGGGTTTTGCTGGCGGCTGCCAAAACCGCCGCCCCCGCCAAAACCACCGCCAAAAAAGGTTTCAAAAATATCCCCAAAATCCACGCCGCCGCCAAAACCGCCAAAGCCGCCGCCAAAGCCGCCCCCGCCGCCCGCCGCGCCCGCGCCGTAGCTGGGGTCTACGCCCGCGTGGCCAAACTGGTCGTATCGCGTGCGTTTTTCCTTGTCGCTCAGCACCTCGTAGGCTTCGCCGGCTTCCTTAAATTTGGCCTCGGCATCCTTGTCGCCGGGGTTCAAATCCGGGTGGTACTTTTTGGCCTTTTTGCGGTACGCCGCTTTTATGTCCGCCTCGCCGGCGTCTTTGGCAACACCCAGGACTTCGTAATAGTCCCTCTTTTCCGCCAAACGTATTCAACTCCTTTAGTCATCAGCATTTAGTCAGTAGTTAATCGCTAGAGGCAACCGGCGTCTGTGGCTGCCAACTAGCGACTAACGACCAATGACTAACAACTATTTGTCGTCCACTTCGGTAAAATCGGCGTCAATCACGTCGTCCGGGTTTTGCCCGCTGTCCTGCTGGTTTCCGGCGTTTGCTCCGGCATCGCCCTGCTGGGCCTGGGCCCCGGCGGCCTGATACACCTTGGCGCTTACCTCGTGCAGCGCCTTTTGCAAGTCTTCCTGCCGGGCCTTAATGTCATCCAGGTTGTCGGCGTCCAGGGCGCTTTTCAGGGCGTCCTTTTTACCGCTCAAGTCTTGCTTGTCGTCGTCGCTCAATTTGTCGGCCATGTCGGTAATCATCTTTTCGGTTTGATACACCATTTGGTCGGCGGTGTTGCGGGTTTCTATCTTTTCTTTCAGCTTGCGGTCTTCCTCGGCAAACTGCTCGGCGTCCTTCACAGCCTTTTCCACGTCTTCCTTGCTCATGTTGGTGCTGGCCGTAATGGTAATTTTCTGCTCTTTGCCGGTGCCCAAATCTTTTGCGCTCACGTTCACAATGCCGTTCGCGTCAATGTCAAAGGTCACTTCAATCTGCGGCACGCCGCGCGGTGCGCTGGGGATACCGTCCAGATGGAATGTGCCCAGCTTTTTGTTGTCCTTCGCCATCTCGCGCTCGCCCTGCAATACGTTCACTTCCACGCTGGGCTGGTTGTCGGCGGCGGTGGAGAAAATCTGGCTTTTCTTAGTGGGGATGGTGGTGTTGCGCTCGATGATTTTGGTAGACACGCCGCCCATGGTTTCAATGCCCAGGCTCAGCGGGGTTACATCCAGCAGCAAGAGGCCCTTCACATCGCCGCCCAGCACGCCGCCCTGTATCGCCGCGCCCAGCGCCACGCACTCGTCGGGGTTAATGTCCTTGCTGGGTTCCAGCTTCATGTAGTCTTTCACGGCGTCTTGCACGGCCGGTATGCGGGTAGAGCCGCCCACCAGCAATACGCGCTGCAAATCGCTTGGTTTCAGGCCCGCGTCGCTTAGGGCGCGTTTCACGGGCGCCATGGTCTTTTCCACCAAATCGGCGGTCAGCTCGTTAAATTTGGCGCGGGTCAGGCTGGTGTCCAGGTGCTTCGGGCCGCTGGCGTCCGCCGTGATAAACGGCAGGTTAATCTGGGTGCTGGCAACGCCGCTAAGCTCTATCTTTGCCTTTTCGGCGGCCTCTTTCAGGCGCTGAGCGGCCATTTTGTCGGCCTTCAGGTCAATGCCGTTCTCTTTCTTAAATTCATCGGCCAGCCAATCAATCACGCGGTTGTCAAAGTCGTCGCCGCCCAGGCGCGTGTCGCCCGCGGTAGAAAGCACCTCCGTCACGCCGTCGCCCATCTCAATGATGGATACATCGAACGTGCCGCCGCCCAGGTCGTACACCATAATCTTTTGCTCGGTTTGCTTGTCCATGCCGTAGGCCAGGGCCGCGGCGGTGGGCTCGTTGATAATGCGCTTCACATTCAGGCCCGCAATCGCGCCCGCGTCCTTGGTGGCCTGGCGCTGGCTGTCGCTGAAATAGGCGGGCACGGTAATCACGGCGTCGGTTACCTTTTCGCCCAGGTAGCTTTCGGCGTCGGCCTTCAGCTTTTGCAGTATCATGGCCGATATTTCCTGCGGGGTGTACTTTTTGCCGTCAATCTCTTCCTTGTGGCCCGAGCCCATCTCGCGCTTGATAGACGCGATGGTGCGGTCTGGGTTGGTAATGGCCTGGCGCTTGGCCACCTGGCCCACCAGGCGCTCGCCGGTTTTGGTAAAGCCCACCACGCTGGGGGTGGTGCGGCTGCCTTCCGCGTTGGGTATTACAACGGCGTCGCCGCCTTCCATCACGGCAATGCAGCTATTGGTTGTGCCAAGGTCGATGCCTACAATCTTGCTCATATCGGGTATTCTCCTTTTTTCTGTGGGTTTATATAAACTTATAATGGGGTTAATCGTCGGTAATCTACTCGGGCTGCACGGCCACCATGGCGTGGCGGATAACCCGCCCGTTTTGGCTATAGCCCTTTTGCACCACCCGCGTCACCGTGCCGCTTTCGGCGTCTTCCCTGGCCTCTTGCATGCAGGCGTTGTGCAGTTCGGGGTCAAAGGGCTGGCCCAGGGCGTCTATCTCGGCTATGCCCAGCTGGCTAAAAACCTCCTGGGCCTTGGCCAGCGTCATCATCACGCCTTTTCTGTAGTCCTCATCCTGGGTGGGGGCGGTGGCGGCGGCCTCCAACACATCCAGCACGGGCAAAAGCGCTTTGGCGGCGTGGGCCACACCGTGCCCAAAAGCGGCCTCCTGCTCTTTCTGGCTGCGCTTTCTAAAGTTTTCGTATTCCGCCGCCTGGCGCAAAAGGCGTGTGTGCGCGTCGGCGGCTTTCTCTTCGGCGGTGGCCAGCTTTTCTTCCAAAGCCGCAGTTTTTGCCGCCTTTTCGGGCTTGGCCTTGGCCTTTTTGGCGGCGGGCTGCGCGCCGGCAGCCGTGCTTTCTTCGCCGGGCTTCGGCGTTTCGGGCGCCTCGCTTTCCACGGGCGCGGTGGTCTTCTCCTGGTCTTCAGCCATGTATCGCGTTCTCCTTTATCGGTTTTGCGGGCGGTTACCCGGCCAAATTGCCGCTGATGCCCTGGCCCAGCAGGTTGCTGAAATATTCCAGCAAGGGAATAACCTCTCGGTAGCGCATGCGCGCGGGGCCCACCACGCTGATGATGCCCAGCCGCCCGCCGCCGGCCACGTATTGGCGGGTGACAAAGCACGCGCCCGGTATGGGTTTTGGCATCTCGTCGCCAAACTGGATGGTGGTGCGCCCGGGGACAGGCTGTATCAGGGCTTCGGTTGTTTCGGCGTCATCCATCAGTTCCAGCAGGCTTTTCAGGCTGCCGTCCAATTCGGGCCATTGCAGCAGGTACTGGTGGCCCTCCATGTACACATTGGGCTTGCCCACCTCGCTTAGCAGCGTCAGTGCCGCCGATACCACCGGCCACATGTTCGAGGCGTCTGCCATGCCGTCCATCATGCTGCGCACCAGGGCGGCGTCGGCGTCGGCATCCACCACAAAGCACAAATGGCGGTTCAGCGCCTGTTCGGCCTTTTCGGCGTCGCCCGGCAGCCATTCGCGCTCTACCTTGGCCACGCGGGTGCGCACCCCGCCCGCCTCGGTAACGGCCAGCACGGCAGCGGTGTAGCGCCCCACCTGTATCACCTTAAAGTGCGCAATGGCCATATCGCGCGCGCGGGGGGTGGTAGCCAGCACGGCGCAGCCAAGCATGTCGGCAAAGGCGCGGGCGGCGCTTTGCACCAGGCGCTCGGGGTCATAGTCCAGCGTGCGAAACAAGCCCTCCAGCTTTTCGCCGTCTTGCCGGGGCAGCAAGGGGTGCACGTCTAAAATATGGTCTACATAATAGCGGTAGCCTTTGCTGGTGGGGATGCGCCCGGCGCTGGTGTGAGGCTGCTCTAAAAGGCCCAGGCGCGTAAGGGCGGCCATCTCGTTGCGCAGGGTGGCGCTGGATACCGCCATGCCAAAATGGCGGCTGAGCAAATTGCTGCCCACGGGCTCGCCCGCAGCCGAATACAGGGTAACAATCGCCATCATAATGCGTTGCTTCCGCTCATCCATCGGCATTAGCGCCCTCCCGCCCATGTGCTTAGCACTCGAATAATAAGAGTGCTAAATCTATTCTACTCTTCTTTGCCGCCTTGTCAAGAGGGGGAAGGGGCAAAAGGCAAGTTTTTCTTCTACGCGGGCCGCATCCCCTCGATGCAAAGGGTTATCAGTTCGGCTAAGGGCAGCCCCAGCATGTCGGCGCCCCGCTGTATCACCGCGCGGTCTATTTTGGCTGCAAAGGCCTTGTCCTTAAACTTTTTCTGCACGCTTTTGGCTTCTAAATCCGCCAGGCCGTTTGGCCGCATGCGCGCGGTGGCCGCAATCAGGCCGGTTAGCTCGTCCACGGCATACAGGCTTTTTTCCAGGGGGCTTTGGGGCTGCACAGGGGTGCACATGCCCCACCCGTGCGCCAGTATGGCCCTAATGGCTTCTTCACCAACCCCGGCGGCGGCTAGCGGGGCGGCGGTGTGCTGCAGGTGCTCGTTTGGGTGCTGCTCATAGTCGTAATCGTGCAAAAGGCCAACGGCCCGCCAGTAGGCCTCGTCTTCGCCAAAATGCCGCGCCATGGCGCCCATGGCATTGCTTACGTCCTGCGCGTGCTGCAATAGGTGCGGCTGGGTGGTGGTGCTTTCCAGCAGTTGCCGCGCGCGGCTTTGTGTCAGTTTTTCCATGGCTGTGCCTCCTGTTATCTGGTAATAATATGTGATATACTATACCAATATTGTACCGGGTGCAACAGCCTTACTGGGGCAGAGCCCCTGCCCTGCAAGCTCTTAACGCAATACGGGAGATGCTTCATGCCAAACCTTAAGGCTTTGATAGACGTGGCTGCCCGGCGGCGCGAGGCAGACCTTGTGCTGAAAAACGCCCAGGTGGTAAATGTGTTTACCGAAGAGGTGCTGCCCGCCGACGTGGCCGTGTGCGAGGGCACGATTGCCGGGGTGGGCAGCTACACGGCCGCCCACCAGATAGATTGCACCGGCCTTACCCTGTGCCCCGGTTTTATCGACGCGCATATCCACCTGGAGAGCAGCATGGTGCTGCCCGCCGAGTTTGTGCGCATGGCTCTGCCCAGCGGCACCACCACGGTGATTGCCGACCCGCACGAGATTGTGAACGTGTGCGGGGCGCGCGGCATGCGCTTTATGCTAAACGCCGTGCGCGGCCTGCCCTGCAATGTGCTTTTTATGCTGCCGTCGTGCGTGCCGGCCACCCCGTACGAAACCAGCGGCGCGGCCTTTGAGCTGGACGACATGCTGCCTTTTTTAGACGACCCCCAGGTGCTGGGCCTGGGCGAGGTGATGGGCTTTACCCAGGTGACGGAAGCCGACGCGCGCTTTGTGCAAATGCTGGAGGCTTTTGGCGCGCGCCCGGTAGACGGCCACGCGCCGGGGCTTACGGGCGCGGCGCTGCAAGCCTATGTGGCCGCCGGGGCGCGCACCGAGCACGAGAGCACCACCTTTGCCGAGGCGGCGGAAAAAGCCCGCGCGGGCATGGCGGTTTTGGTGCGCGAGGGCAGCGCGGCGCACAACACCGTGGACATCATCCGGGGCTTGCTGCAAAGCGGCTTGCCGCAAAACCGTTTTATGTTCTGCACCGACGACAAGCACCTGGACGATTTGGAGCGCGACGGGCATATCCGCTGGAACGTGAAGCTGGCCGTGGAACTGGGCATGCCGCTACCCGCCGCCGTGCGCATGGCCAGCACCAACGCGGCTTTGGCTTATGGCCTGCGGGGTCTTGGCGCCATAGCGCCCGGCTACAGGGCCGACATGGTGCTGCTAAGCGACGCGAAACGGGTGACGGTTCACAGTGTGTATAAGGACGGCCGCCCGGCCGCAGAGTGCCTGGCCGCCCTGCGGCCCGCCGCGCCCGTGGATGCCTCGGTGCTGCGCACGGTGCGGCTTGAAGCGGTAACCCCGGCCCGCCTGGCCCTGCCGCTGGGCGAAGCGGCCGACGTGATTGAGATGGTGCCTTACCAGCTGGCAACACGCCATCTGCGCGAAGCAGTGCCGCGCGAAAACGGCGTATTTGCGCCAAACAGCACCTACACCAAGCTGTGTGTGGCCGAGCGCCACGGCAAAAACGGCAACCTTGCCGTGGCGCCGCTAAAGGGCTATGGCATCACCGGCGGGGCGCTGGCTACCACCGTGGCGCACGACAGCCACAACATTATTGCCGCGGGCGACAACGACGCCGATTTGGTACTGGCCATCAACCGCTTGGCCCAAATAAACGGCGGCTACGTGCTGGTGGGCGCGGGCAAGGTGCTGGGCGAAGTGCCCCTGCCCGTGGCCGGGCTGATGAGCGACGCCCCGGCGGCGCAGGTGCAGGCCGCCATCGGCGACATCATTGCCAAGGCTCATGCCATGGGTATTCCCCGGCACATCGACCCCTTCATCAGCCTGTCGTTCATGGCCCTGCCGGTTATTCCCAGCCTGCGCCTTACCGACCGCGGCCTGTTTAGTTTTCAAAGGTTTGGGTTGTTGTAAAAGCAAGAATAACATATAAATCAGGAGGAAGTACATGAAATTCAACGAAATTAAGTACACCCGCCCCGACATGCCCGCCCTGGCGGCGCAATTGGAAACCCTGGCCGGGTACGCCACCGCCGCGCGGGACGGTGAGGCGCTGCTGGCGGCTTTCCAAAAGGCGAGCGCGCTGAGCGATGCCGCCGACACCGAGGCCGTGGTGGCGTCTATCCGCCACACAGTGGATACGCGCGACGCGTTTTACGACGGTGAAAACGATTACATTGACGAGCAAGGGCCGGTGGTGGCGGATAAGACCCTGGCTTTTTACCGCGCGCTGCTGGCCAGCCCCCACAAGGGCGCGCTGTGTGACAAGTATGGCAATATCATACTGGAAAAGCTGGAGCTGGCCGTTAAGCAAAGCGATGAGCGCTTAATTGCCTTGCAGCAGGAAGACAACGCCCTCTCCACCCGCTACCAAAAGCTGTACGCCTCGGCGCGCGTGCCCTTTATGGGCAAAGAGCTGAACATCCCGCAGCTAACGCCCTACAAGCAAGACCCAAACCGCGATACCCGCAAGGCGGCTTATGAGGCAGAAGGCGGCTTTTTTGACAGCCACCGCGAAGAACTGGACGAAATTTATGATAAAATGGTTCAAAATCGCACCAAGCAAGCCCAAACCCTGGGCTACGCCACATTTACTCCGCTGGGCGATATCCGCATGCAGCGCCTGGGCTACACCCGCGATGATATCCGCGCCTGCCGCAACGCCGTGGCCACCGACATTGTGCCCATTGTGCAAAAACTGAAAGCCGCCCAGGCAAAGCGCATTGGTGTGGCCGATTTTGCTTTTTGGGACGATGTATACAGCTTCCCCGGCGGCAACCCCACACCCAAGGGCACGCCCGAAGAAATATTGGCCGCCGGGCAGCAAATGTATCAAGGCCTTTCGCCCGAAACCGCAAAGTTTATCGATTTTATGATGGAGAGCGATTTATTTGACGTGCTGGCCAAGCCCGGCAAAGCGCCCGGCGGCTACTGCACCTATATCCCCGGGCTTAAAGCGCCGTTTATTTTCTCCAACTTTAACGGCACGGCGGGCGACGTGGACGTGCTGACCCACGAGGCCGGGCACGCTTTTGCGGCCTTTGTGGCGGCACAGAAAGACGTGCCGGACCAATTGCGCCGGCCCGGCCTTGAAAGTTGTGAAATCCACAGCATGAGCATGGAGTTCCTCACCAGCGGCTACCACCACCTGTTTTTTAAGGAAGACACTCAAAAATACGCGGTGAGCCACGCAGAAGACGCCCTGTTCTTCTTGCCCTACGGCTGCATGGTAGACGAGTTTCAAGACGAGGTGTACGCGCAGCCGGGGCTTACGCCCGAAGCGCGCAATAGCCTGTGGCTTAGCTTAGAGCGCAAGTACCGCCCGTGGGTGCAGTTTGGCAATTTGCCCTTCTACGCCCGGGGCGCCGGCTGGCAGCGGCAGCTGCATATTTACGAACACGCGTTTTATTATATCGATTACGTGCTGGCGCAAACGGTGGCCCTGCAGTTTTTTGCAGAGCACAACCGCGACGAAGAAGCCGCCTGGCAAAAGTATCTGGCCCTGGTAAACAAAGCGGGCACGGCCGGATACACCGATTTGGTGCACGCGGCGGGCCTGAAAACGCCGTTTGAGCCCGGCGCGCTGAAAGCCGCGGGCGAAGCCGTGCTGGCATGGCTGGAGAAGAGCATGTAGAAAATGTCTAAAAATGTCGAATACAATATCAATTATTTTGTACGAACTTGACAAATCTCTTTTCTCCTGCTAAAATGGGGTTTAGTTGGGATACTGCAGGGAAGGGATGCCCTGTGCCGTAATAACTCCAAAATGAGATGTTGAAAGGAGAAAAAACCCATGCGAAAAATGCG
>QMCE01000097.1_pt1 | contig 53407 bp, 51 predicted proteins | sample 1821851 | NCBI WGS metagenome assembly QMCE01 (sample SAMN09453174, study PRJNA476694) | Termite gut metagenome, whole genome shotgun sequencing project. | isolation source: worker | host: Odontotermes sp. | place: South Africa:Pretoria | collected 2016-01-28
TCAGTCCCCCTATGTATCGTCGACTTGGTGAGCCGTTACCTCACCAACTATCTAATACAACGCATACCCATCTCTTACCACCGGAGTTTTCAACCAAAACCGATGCCGGTCTCGATATTATGGGGTATTAGTGTTCGTTTCCAAACGTTATCCCCCTGTAAAAGGTAGGTTGTATACGCGTTACGCACCCGTCCGCCGGTCGCCACCAAAAGTAACAAGTTACTTTACGTGCTGCCCCTCGACTTGCATGTGTTAGGCCTGCCGCTAGCGTTCATCCTGAGCCAGGATCAAACTCTCCATTGTAAAAAATAAACTTTAGCTGCTCAATAACCTCAAAGAACGTTAGATTTTCACCCCGCCGGAGCGATATTTCCTCTCAAACGGGAGTGCAAAGATACGTGCAAAGAATTTCTATTTCCAAATAATTCCGCAAAAAAAAATCAAAAATATTTTAACTCTTTCGTAACATCCACTGTGTCAGCAGGCCAGTCGAACGACCCCGACGGAACTCCGAGGAAGATATTTCGGATTTATTGTGCCGCGGGCGGAAAAAATGTTATTTTTGGTGTGCGCCGCACGGGCAATCAGCAGAGAAAAAAATTGCAGGGAAGAACGAACTCACGTGAGTTTTTGTACTTTTGTAGCTCAATATAACAGGATAGATGGAGTATAATTTTCGAGAAATTGAGCCGCGCCGGCAGAAAGAATGGCGCGATCGCGGGACATATAAAGTGAAGGTCGACCCTTTGAGGCCGAAATATTATGTGCTCGACATGTTCCCCTATCCGAGCGGGGCTGGTCTGCACGTGGGCCATCCGTTGGGCTACATTGCATCCGATATATACACAAGGTACAAGCGCCTTGGCGGGTTCAACGTGCTGCATCCGATGGGCTTCGACGCGTTCGGGCTGCCGGCCGAGCAGTACGCCATCCAGACGGGCCAGCATCCCGCGAAGACCACCGCCGATAACATCGCGCGCTATCGCCAGCAGATGGATCTGCTGGGGTTCAGCTACGATTGGGACCGGTGTGTGGAGACGTGCGATCCGGAGTATTACAAGTGGACGCAGTGGGCGTTCGTGCGGATGTTCGAGAGCTACTACTGTCGCGACGAGCAGCAGGCGCGCCCCATAGCCGAGCTCGAAGAGGCTTTCGCGCAGTACGGCAACGAGGGACTGAACGCCGCCTGTACGACAGAGATGCACTTCACGGCGGCGGAGTGGAACGCGATGAGCGAAGCCGAGCGTGCCGACGTGCTGATGAACTACCGTCTGGCCTACCGCGCCTCGACGATGGTCAACTGGTGCGAGGCATTGGGAACGGTGTTGGCGAACGACGAGGTGAAGGACGGACTTTCAGAGCGCGGCGGCCATCCGGTCGAGCAGAAACGGATGCAGCAGTGGCTTTTGAGGGTGAGCGCCTACGCCGAGCGGCTCCTGAGCGGGTTGGACGACCTGGCCTGGAGCGAATCGCTCAAAGAGATCCAACGCAACTGGATTGGCAAGAGCACCGGCGCGCAGATGTTTTTCGACATAAGTGGCAACGGCCACGGCGAATTAAGCGGTGATCCGAACCTCACAAAATTGGAAGTCTTCACCACGCGTCCCGACACTATTTACGGTGTAACTTTCATGGTTTTAGCGCCGGAACATGAATATCTGAGCTGGTTGCCGACGTCGGGGCAGCGCGCAGCGGTAGACGATTACATCGCCGCCGCAAAGAAACGTTCCGAGCGCGAACGCATCGCGGACACGAAAAAAGTGACCGGAGTTTTCACCGGCGCCTACGCCGTCAATCCGTTCACGGGTGGCGAGATACCTATATATATAAGCGACTACGTGCTGGCGGGCTACGGCACGGGCGCGATCATGGCGGTGCCGGCGCACGACAGCCGCGACTACGCTTTCGCGAAACATTTCAATCTGCCGATCATCCCCGTTGTCGAGGGCGGTGACATCACGCAAGCGAGCTACGACGCCAAAGAGGGCCGCATGATAAACTCCCCGGTGATCGACGGCCTCGACGTCAAGGAGGCGATAGTCAAGATGTTCGATGAGGTTGAGCGGCGCGGCCTGGGTTCGCGAAAAGTGAACTACCGCCTCAGAGATGCGATCTTCTCGCGCCAGAGATATTGGGGCGAGCCGATACCCATATATTACAAGGAGGGAGTCCCGACGCCGCTGCCGCTCGAAGCGCTGCCGTTGGAGCTTCCGACCGTCGACGATTTTTCGCCTTCGCGCACGGGCGAGCCGCCTTTGGCGCGCGTAAAAGATTGGACTTACGAGGGCCACCCGCTCGAAACGAGCACGATGCCCGGGTTCGCCGGATCGAGCGCCTACTATTTAAGGTATATGGATCCGCACAACCGTGAGGCGTTGGTCTCGCGCGGGGCCGACGAGTATTGGCGCGACGTGGATCTCTACATCGGCGGCATCGAACACGCCACGGGTCACCTTATATATTCGCGATTCTGGGACAAGTTCCTGTTCGACATCGGCGCGGTGGTCGACCAGGAGCCGTTCAAAAAACTTGTCAATCAGGGGATGATCCAGGGGCGCAGCAATTTCGTCTATCGCGACAAGGCGAGCGGAAAATTTATCTCGCACGGCCTCGTAGCCAATTACGACACCCAGGAGATCCACGTCGACGTGAACATCGTGAAGAACGACCTGCTCGACCTCGAAGCGTTCAAAAAATGGCGACCCGAGTTCGCCGACGCCGAGTTCGTGCTCGAAGGCGATAAATACGTCTGCGGATGGGCGATCGAAAAGATGTCCAAGAGCATGTACAACGTCGTAAACCCCGACCGGATCGTCGAAGATTACGGCGCCGACACGCTGCGCATGTACGAGATGTTCCTCGGCCCGCTCGAAGCCTCCAAACCGTGGGACACGAACGGCATCGACGGGGTGCATAAATTCCTGAAGCGGTTCTGGGGACTGTTTTTCGAGCGCGGCGACAACTCCGGCGCCCTCCGCGTAACTGATGACGTCCCCACCGCGGCCGAGCTGAAGACCCTCCACAAAACGATAAAGAAAGTCCGTGAAGATATCGAGAATTTTTCGTTCAACACCTCGGTGGCGGCCTTCATGATCTGCCTCAACGAACTCGGCGCGTGCGACAAACGAGCAATCCTCGAACCGCTCACGATTCTGCTCGCCCCCTTCGCACCGCACATCACCGAGGAGTTGTGGTCGAAACTCGGACACGAGGGCACGATCTTCGACGAACGTATGCCCGACTACAACCCCGAATACCTCGTCGAGAACGAATTCGAATATCCGGTGTCGGTCAACGGCAAGTTGCGCTTCAAGAAGACCCTGCCGCTCGGCCTCGACACAAAGGAGATCGAACGGGCGGTTCTCGAAGACGAAAATGCCCAAAAATGGCTCGAAGGCTGGGCACCGAAAAAGATGATCGTAGTGGCGGGCAAGATAGTCAACATAGTGATATGACGAAAGACCTCAACATAGGCCGCCATCTCAAGGAGTACGCCCTGATCCATTTCGGGTGCATGCTCTACGCCTTTACGTGGGCGGGCATAGTTGCCTCGGCCGACGGCATCGGGGGTGGGTCGAGCGGTCTGGCGTTGCTCATACAGTACGCGACGGGCCTGCCGATGGGTATCGGATATATCATTATCAACTCCATGCTGGTGGCTGTGGCTCTTGCGATCGTGGGACGCAATTTCGGCATCAAGACGATCTGGGGTATCGCCTCTATCGCCCTTTGGCTCAATGTGTTCAACGCCGTTATCCCCGATGACCTGCTGGGTCTGGCCGACGACAAACTGCTGTCTGCGATCCTCGCGGGCGCGCTGAGCGGCATCGGTGTGGGCCTTTGCCTGTTGCAGGGCGGATCGACGGGCGGAACGGACATCGTGGCGATGATAATCAACAAATTCCGCCGCGTGGCCTACGGTCGGGTAGTGATGGTGTCTGACTTTGCGATCATCGGCAGCGCGTGGTTCGTGTATCATGCCCGTCCCGACGTCAGCAATCCGTTGGCGATGATCATCTACGGCTACGTGATGGTGGCGGTGTTCAGCTACACGGTCGACACAATGCTGGCGGGCAACAAGCAGTCGTCGCAGATATTCATCTTTTCGCGGCGCTACGCGGAGATATCCAAAGAGATCACCCACAGTCTCCACCGCGGTGTGACGATCCTCGACGGCGAGGGCGCCTACACCGGCCAACCCACAAAAATGCTGGTCGTGCTGTGCCGCAAACACGAAACCAACAATATCCTGAAAGCGGTGAAAAACCTCGACCCCGACGCCTTCGTATCTGTGGGCAGCGTGATGGGGGTCTACGGCAAGGGGTTTGAAACCATCGACGTTAAACCGAAGAAAAAATGAGATACAAGAGGCATCTGATAACCGCCGCCCTGCCCTACGCAAACGGCGGGATCCACATCGGACATCTGGCGGGTGTTTACATTCCGGCGGACATCTACGCCCGATACCTGCGTGGTCGCGGCGAGGAGGTGATATGGGTGTGCGGCAGCGACGAGCACGGTGTGCCCATCACGATCAAGGCGCGCGCCGAGGGGACTACTCCACAAGCCATTGTCGACCGCTACCATGAGTTGATAAAGCGTTCGTTCGAGGGTATGGGCATGTCGTTCGACATATACTCGCGGACAACTTCGCCGGTGCATGCGCAGACGGCAAGCGGTTTTTTCCGCACCCTGTACGACAAGGGCGAATTCCTCGAAAGCACCTCACAGCAATATTTCGACCCTGAGGCGGGGATCTTCCTTGCCGATCGCTACATCACCGGGACTTGTCCGAAGTGCGGCGCGCCGGGAGCTTACGGCGACCAGTGCGAAAAGTGCGGTTCGTCGCTCGCGGCTAACGAATTGATCGACCCGCGTAGTGCCGTTTCGGGAGCCACGCCGATCCTCAAAGAGACGAAGCATTGGTTCCTGCCGCTGGACAAACACGAGGCGTTCCTGCGCGAGTGGATCCTGGAGGGGCACAAGGAGTGGAAGAGCAACGTCTACGGCCAGTGCAAAAGCTGGCTCGACGGAGGTTTGCAACCCAGGGCCGTGAGCCGTGACCTCGATTGGGGAATTCCGGTTCCGGTGGAAGGCGCGGAAGGGAAGGTTTTGTACGTTTGGTTCGACGCGCCGATAGGTTACATCTCCGCCACGCGCGAGCTCGACCCCGAGGGTTGGGAGCGTTGGTGGAAAGACCCCGAGACGCACATGGTGCACTTCATCGGCAAAGACAACATTGTCTTCCACTGCATCATGTTCCCCGCTATGTTGCGCGCGCACGGCAACTACATCCTGCCGGAGAATGTGCCGGCAAATGAATTCCTGAATCTCGAAGGCGACAAGATCTCCACCTCGCGCGGTTGGGCGGTGTGGTTGCACGAATATCTCGAAGAATTTCCGGGCAAGCAGGACATGCTGCGATACGTGCTCTGCGCCAACGCTCCCGAGACGAAAGACAACGATTTCACCTGGCGCGATTTTCAGGCGCGGGCAAACAACGAGTTGGTAGCGGTGCTGGGTAATTTCGTAAACCGCGCGCTCGTGCTGACGGGCAAATATTACGGCGGACGTGTTCCGGCATGCGGCGAACTGACCGATTACGACCGCGAAACTTTGGCCGAACTTCCGAAACTGCGCACAGCGATCGAGGGACATATCGAGGCGTTCCGTTTCCGCGACGCGCTCAAAGAGGCGATGAACGTGGCACGCCTGGGCAACAAATATCTTGCCGACAGCGAGCCGTGGAAAGTGGTCAAGACCGACCCTGCAAGGGTCGAGACCATCCTCAACATCGCGCTGCAAATCACGGCCAACCTTGCCATAGCCATCGAGCCGTTCATGCCCTTCACGGCGGAGAAGATCTGCCGGATGCTGGGTGTCGAGCGCCCGAAGTGGGACGCCCTCGGCCGTGCCGACCTTCTGCCCGCCGGCCACATGGTCACCGACTCGCCCGAACTGCTGTTCGAAAAGATCGAGGATGCCGCGATCGAGGCGCAGATCGCAAAACTCGAAGCGACCAAAGCGGCCAAGGGGGGAATGATACCGCCCGACGCAGTTGCGGAGTGTAACGTAGTGCAAGACGGGGAGTGTCGTTCATCCCTGAGAGAGAGCCTCGCCGAAACCGAAGTAGAGCCGCAGAAACCCTGCATAAGTTTCGACGATTTCCAGAAGATGGACATCCGCATCGGCACGATCCTCGAAGCGGCGCCCGTCCCGAAGACAAAGAAACTCCTCAAATTCAAGATCGACACCGGCATCGACGTGCGCGAGATCGTGAGCGGCATCGCCGAACACTTCACCCCCGAGGAGCTCATCGGGCGGCAGGTGACGATCCTGGCCAATCTCGAACCGCGCGAGATAAAAGGTGTGGTGAGCCACGGCATGATTCTGATGACCGAAAACGCAGCCGGCCACTACACCATGATCCCTCCGACCGAAAAAGTACCCAACGGCAAAACAGTAAACTGACCCGATATGGAAAACATCGACTGGAAAGAACTCGGTTTCGGATATGTCCGCACCGACTGGAACGCCCGCAGCACCTGGCGCGAGGGGGCATGGAGCACGCTCACCTACACCCAAAGCGAAGAACTGACGCTGCACATGGCGAGCACATGCCTGCACTACGGACAGGAGGCGTTCGAGGGATTGAAAGCTTTTCGCGGCGTGGACGGCAAGGTGCGCATCTTCCGGCTGGAGGAGAACGCCAAACGCATGATTCGCACGGCGGAGTACACAATGATGGCGCCCCCCACGATGGAGCTTTTCCGCGAGGCGTGCGTGGAGGTGGTGCGGCGCAACGAACGCTTCATCCCGCCCTACGGCACGGGAGCGTCGCTCTACATTCGTCCGCTGCTGATCGGCACGGGTGCGCAGGTGGGAGTGAAACCGGCTCAGGAGTATATGTTCGTGGTCTTCGTCACCCCCGTCGGGCCATATTACAAGACGGGGTTCAAACCCATCAGCATAATCGTCGACCGTCATCACGACCGCTCGGCGCCTCTGGGCACAGGATTTGTGAAAGTGGGAGGCAACTACGCGGCAAGCCTGCTGTCGGGCGACCTGGCCCACAAGGCGGGTTATCCGGGCGTGCTGTATCTCGACGCCTGCGAAAAGAAATACATAGACGAAAGCGGCGCGGCGAACTTTTTCGCAATTCGCGACGGGGTTTACATCACTCCCAAGTCGCCCTCGATCCTGCCCTCTATCACCAACATGTCGTTGCGCCAACTCGCCGCCGATTTCGGCTTAAAAGTCGAACAGCGCGAGGTGGCCTTCGCCGAGCTGCCCACTTTCGAGGAGGCGGGATCGTGCGGAACGGCGGCGGTGATCTCACCCATCGGGAAAATTTACGATCCGGACAATGAAAAGACATACACCTTCGGCGACGGCGCCACCCCCGGCCCGTGGAGCGTGAAACTTTACGAGGCGCTGCGCGGCATCCAGCTCGGCGAAAGGGAGGATACCCACAGTTGGAACACCGTTTTATAACATAATCAATCGTATGAAAATCATGAAAAAATTATCTGTTTTACTGTTCGTTGTATTGGCCTCCGCAACCGTGGCATCGGCCCGGGATTGGGGCGTGGGCGGACGTCTGGGCAGCGGTCTCGAAGCCGTGGGTCAGCGCTACCTTTGGAACGGCAACTACATCGAAGCGCGTCTGGGCATGAACTGGTTCTATGCGGGCGGCCTGGCGATGAATCTGTCGGCGATGCACGTGTGGAACGTCGAGAACATGGACTGGACATGGGAGGGCAACTGGTATTTCGACGCCGGAGTTGGTGCTGCCGTGGGTGGCTTCCGCAACTACACTTTCTTCGGCGTGCAAGGGATGGCGCGCCTGGGCTACGAATTCGAGGATGTACCTCTGAGATTGGCCATCGACTGGTCGCCGGCATTCGGGCCGGAGTTCGTCCACGGAGTCTACTACATGGACGGCCAGGGGAGAGCGAAAACCGTCAGTGACTTCAATGTCCGCGGCCTCGGCAGTTTCGGAGTGAGCTGTGTTTACCGCTTCTAAAACCGGCGGGCGCAATATATTTTTCGGCGTTACGTTAAAAATGCATACCTTTGCCACATGCAGATGAAAGTGTTACGCATAATGATCCTCGCAGCCCTCACCTCGACAGTCGTGGGGGCGGCCGATGTTTATGGCCGGGCCGCAGCGACGGCGCAGACCGAAACCGTGGCCGAAGATGCCCCGAAAGCGAAAAAAGCCCCGAAGGAGAAGAAGAAAAAACTCACCAGGGAGCAGCGGCGCGCCGAGCGCGAAAGACGAATCACCCAACGGGCCACCGAGGCGACGCAGGTCAAGGTGCGCGACGGGAAAAACCCGAGTTACAACCGCCTGATGAAGAGCACAAGCTACACGCTGATGTACACCGAGGGTTTGCGGTACTACAACATGAAGAAAAAGGGCAAGGATTACAACTCGCTGGCCAATCTTCGCAAGGCGCAGACGCTGTTCGAAGCCGCCGTCCGTTCGCAGGCCTTTTCGGGCTCCCCGCAGGAGGACTCGTTGTATTACTACCTGGGCGACTCATACTTTCTGTCCAAGGATTTTCAGATGAGCCAGGAGATCTTCGACCAGTTTCGCCGCCGCTACGCCGTGAGCAGTTTCGTCGAGGAGGCGGAGTATAAGTTCGCCGCCGGATTCTACTTCCTTTCGCCCGAGCCGCGCCACGACCAGTCGATCACTATCCGTGCGATGAGTGCGATCGCCGAGTTTCTGGGCCGCTATCCCGACACCCGTCACAGGGAGATCTGCGAGCAGCGTATGGAGGAGTTGAGACGCAAGCTCTACGCCAAGTCGTACGAGAATGCCCGCCTGTACTACACCATCGGTCAATACAAGGCTGCCGTGCGGGCGCTGAACAACGCCATCGACGAATTCCCCGAGTCTCCCTACCGCGAGGAGCTGATGTATCTGGCCACGCGGTCGGCGTATCTGTTCGCGCGCAACTCGGTGCCCTCGCAGATGACAGACCGCTATCTGGCGATGATGGACAACTATTACAACCTGATCTCGGAGTATCCCGAGACCAGATACCTGCGCGAAGTGGAACGCATGGGCGACGAGGCGCGCTCTCATATCGAAGTGCACACCTCGGCCGACCAGTCCCCTCAAACAACCGAATAATCAACAGATCGTCTTAAAACAATATGGAAACTAAAAGAGCCGTACCGGGCAACACCGTCACCCGAAAACTCGTCGACCTCGACTCACCCACCGGAAACATCTACGAATCGGTGGCCATAATCTCCAAAAGGGCTAACCAGATATCCGCCGCTCTTAAATCGGAGCTGGCACAGAAGCTGAACGAGTTCTCGACCACCACCGACTCGCTCGAAGAGACGTTCGAAAATCGCGAACAGATCGAGATATCGCGCTACTACGAACGGATGCCCAAAGCCACCCTCATCGCCACCGAGGAGTTCCTCGACGGCGAGATCTACTTCCGCGAAGGCCGCGCCGACAACGGTGTAGTCGGCCACGGCGAACAGACAGAAGCGTAAACGGACTTCCCGATCGGCGTCGGATGGGGCCCCATTGCGCCCGATCGTTCCGAGCGAGTCCGCATGGCAACGAGGAGTTTACCGAACAGTCAATGAAAGGCAAAAAAATAGTCGTGGGAGTGACGGGCAGCATCGCGGCATACAAATCCGCGGTGTTGGTACGCATGTTGGTACGAGCCGGAGCCGAGGTGCGGGTTGTGATGACGCCGATCGCCAAGGAGTTTATCACCCCGTTGACGATGGCCACGCTGTCGAAACATCCCGTGCCGGTCGAGTTTTTCAATCCCGAGAACGGCGAATGGAACAGCCATGTGCGGCTCGCCGAGTGGGCCGACGCGATGGTCGTCGCACCCGCAACGGCAAACACCCTGGCAAAGATGGCCGCCGGAATCGCCGACAATCTGCTGCTCACGACCTGCCTTTCGGCGCGCTGTCCGGTGTACGCAGCGCCCGCGATGGATGTCGACATGTGGAACCACGCCGCCACGAGGGCCAATCTCGAAACGCTGCGCGCGCGCGGTGTAGGCATCATCTCCCCGGGCGAAGGCGAACTCGCCAGCGGCCTTTCGGGCGCCGGACGCATGGCCGAACCGGAGGAGATCGCGGCGTATTTGTCCGGGAAACTCACGTAAACCATGTCTTTGACGGGGCGCAGATTTTTGGAGGGACGCAAGTTCCCGGATGGGCGCAAATTTTTGGTGTCTGCCGGGCCGACCGTCGAAGCTATCGACCCCGTACGCTTCATCTCCAACCACTCGACAGGCAAAATGGGCTACGCTCTGGCCGCCGAACTCGCCGCGCGTGGCGCCCTGGTCACACTCGTCAGCGGCCCGACCGCTCTGTCGATCCCTGAAAATGTCCGACAGCGCATCGACGTCATCTCCGCCGAGGATATGTGGCGCGCCTGCACAGAAATGTGGCCCGCAATGGATTGCGCCGTCATGTGCGCCGCCGTCGCCGACTACACTCCCGCCGCCCCGAGCTCCACAAAAATCAAAAAAAGCAGCGAGTCCCTCTCCATCCCGCTCAAACCCACGAAAGATATCGCCGCCGACCTCGGCCGCACAAAACGCGAAGACCAGATCCTCGTCGGATTCGCACTCGAAACCGACAACGAAGAACCGAACGCCTTGCGCAAACTCGAACAAAAAAACCTCGACATGATCGTCCTCAACTCTCTCCGCGTCCCCGGCGCCGGATTCGGAGGCGACACCAACCAAATCACCATCCTCTCCCGAAACTCCAAAACCACCTTCCCTCTCGAATCCAAATCCGTCGCCGCCACCCACATCATCGACGCCATCGAAAACCTTTGTCGCTGACTAACCTGAGTTCGGCACACGTGTTTGGGCACGACCGGATATGGCAACTGTCACGACGGATTATCGGATGCGATCGGCGGCGCGGACTTTCATTTCGTCGCGGAGGATGGCTCGGATGGCGAGGTAGTTGGTGAGCAGGGCGGTCAGCAGGAACATCGGGGTATAGGACCATGCGGTGTGGGTGAACCATGCGTAGTAGACGCCGAAGGCTGCGGAGCCGACCAGGGGCAGGAATCCGGCGGCCATGAGGCTGACCTGTCGCGGACGGTTTTTGTAGAGGAATATTGTGACCAGGGGCAGCAGCGTGGTGATAGCGAGCAGGAGCAGGAACCAGAATGTTTGTGATTCCCACCGGATCATGGAGCCGACCAGCGCCGACGTTGCGAGCATCCACAGGGTTTGGACACGTTGTATCATATCGTTTTGTCTTTTGAGTATTTGTTGCGGTCGGGTGCGTTGCGGTTGATGAGTTCGCCCAGGAAACCGGTGAGGAACAACATCACGCCGAGGATGAGTGTCACGATGGCGATGTAGAACATCGGTTGGTCGGCCACGATGCGCAACGGAAGACCACGCGACTGTTTGACGAGTTTTTCGACTATCAGCCACACGGCGGTCGCGCCGCCCGCGAGGAACATCAGCGTGCCCAGGCTCCCGAAGAGATACATCGGGTGGCGGCCGAAACGCGACAGGAACGAGACGGTGATCAGATCGAGATAGCCTTTCACCATTCGTTCGATGCCGTACTTGGAGTGTCCGAATTTTCTCGGGCGGTGCTCGACCACCTTTTCGCCGATGCGCCGGAAACCGGCCTGACGCGCAAGGATCGGGATGTAGCGGTGCATCTCGCCGTAGACTTCGATACTTTTGACCACGTTGCGGCGGTAGGCTTTCAGGCCGCAGTTCATGTCGTGGAGCCGGATGCCCGACACGAGGCGCGTGGTGGCGTTGAAAAAGCGCGACGGCAGACGCTTGGAGAGCGGGTCGTGGCGGTGTTTCTTCCAGCCCGAGACCAGATCGTAGCCATCCTCGACTATCATGCGCCTCAGGGCGGGTATCTCGTCGGGTGAGTCCTGAAGGTCGGCGTCCATGGTGATGACAACCTCGCCTCGGGCAGCCTCGAAACCGGCGTACAGCGCCGCGGATTTCCCGTAATTGCGCGAGAATTTTATTCCGCGCACCACGCCGTGCTCATTGCCGTGCACGGCGGAGTCGGCCGAGGCGATACGCTCCACCTCACTCCACGAGCCGTCGTCGGAGCCGTCGTCGACGAAGATGATCTCGTACGACAGCTCCGCCGACCGGCATACACGGGCGATCCATGCCGCAAGCTCGCCCAGCGACTCGCGCTCGTTGAAGAGCGGGACGACAACGGATATGTCGATGTTGTTATTCACTGGCGGCGTCACCGGAGTTGTCGGCGATGGAGGTGGCTGCGAACGGATCGGGATTCTTCTTGAAGAACGCAGCGAGCACAAGTCCCAACACTCCGCCCTTGGCAACCATCTCTATGATGCCGCTGATGATCAGTACTATCGGGTTGGTGCCCCAATGCGCCATCTTGACGGCTACGTCGTACTGCGGCGTGCCGCGGAACTGGTCGAGCACGCCACGGGCAGTCTCCATGATTGCGTCGTAGTAGTCGCGGGCTATGAAGTTCATCATCAGGAAGCGGCCGACGCCGTATACTATCCCCACGAACATCAGCAACGCGAAGATGTATCCCACAGCCCTGCCGTAGGGATAGCCCGACGGGCCGCAGAGGCGCGCGTTGCGATATCCGGTGTAGAGAATGAGCGAACAGATGACCGCAAAGTGCATCAGCTCGATGGGCCAACCCGTCTGGTTCTGTTCAAATTTCAGCAGCCACGAGATGATGCTCACCACGAACAGCGCCGCTCCGCCGATAAGGCCCCAGTTCGAGGCGCTTCTCCAAAATTGTTTTTTTGTCATAGCAGTATAGGTTTATGTCAGTTTATTTCAATTCGCCGAGGCCGTCGCGCAGTATCTCGGGTTCGTCGCCCGTCAGGTCCACCACCGTTGTGGGTGTCGCCGCGCCCGCACCACCGTCGATCACCATGTCGACCTGGCGGCCGTAGCGTTCGTGGATCAGCTCCGGGTCGGTGGTGTATTCGACGAACTCGTCGTCGTCCTTCACCGAGGTTGTCAGCATCGGACAGCCCAGCTCTTCGACCAGCGCGCGGGCGATCGAGTTGGCGGGTATGCGGACACCTATGCTTTTACGCCGTGCCAGAGCTTTTTCGGGCACCCTCGACAGCGGCGCGAGCAGGAATGTGAACGGCCCGGGCAGGTTGTGCTTCAACACCCTGAACTGCGGATTGTCCACCCGCGCGAAGTCGGCTATGCGCGCCAACGAATCGAACACCAGAGTGAACACACTCGCGTCCTTGCCCTTGATCGCCCTCATCCGTTCGATCGCCTTGGGGTTTTGCAGCGAACAGCCGAAAGCGTAGACGCTGTCGGTGGGGTAGACTATCACACCGTCGGCCCTCAACACCTCGGCGGCGTGGGCGATCTGCTTGGGATTCGGATTGTCCGGCCAGATTTTTACCTGCATCTCTCTCCTCTTGTTGTCTTAATGTAATTTGTTTCCTATCAATGTTATGAACTCCTCGCGTGTGCGGTGCTGCGACAGGAACACTCCTGTGAAAGCGGAAGTGGTAGTCACCGAGTTTTGTTTCTGCACGCCGCGCATCTGCATACATGTGTGTTGCGCCTCGATCACCACCGCGACGCCCATCGGGTTCAACACCTCCTGGATGCAGTCGCGGATCTGAACCGTCAGCCGCTCCTGAACCTGAAGGCGGCGGGCGAAACACTCCACCACGCGTGCGATCTTCGACAGGCCCGTGATGTAGCCGTCGGGAATGTAGGCCACGTGCGCCTTGCCGATGAAGGGCAGCATGTGGTGCTCGCACATCGAGTAGATCTCGATATCTTTCACCAGCACCATCTGGCGGTACTCCTCGCGGAACATTGCGCTCGTCAGGATCGCGCGCGGATCCTCGGTGTAGCCCTTTGTCATGAAGGCCATCGCTTTGGCTACTCTTTCGGGGGTTTTTTGCAGTCCTTCGCGGTCGGGATCTTCGCCCAACAGACGCAAAATTTCACGGTAATGCACCGCCATCTCCCCGATCGCCGCCTCGTCGTAGCGCTCCTCTCTGGTGAAAAGTTCTTCCATAGTGGTGCAAAGATACTAAATAATTCTTTGAGATACGGCAGCGGCGGTGAGGCTCTTTTTTTCGAGGTCGACGCCGGTGAGGAGAACAAGGCCGGGCGAGTGGCCGGGGGTGACGGTGTCGGCGGCGGCGAGAGACAAAAGTTCGGCCAGCGGGACGTTTTTTATGAGCGACAGTTCGCGCACCACCGACAGCGTATCGTTGGAGGCGAGCGAGTCGGTGCCGACGGCTATTTTAAGTTTGTTTTTGCGCAGCAGGTCGACCGGTGGGGTGAGGCCGCCGATGTGGAGGTTCGACGACGGGCAAACGACCCATGTGACGGGTGCGGTGAAGTGACCCATCACGATGTCGATGTCGCGCTGGGCGACGCAGCAGTTGTGCACCAGCATGATCTCGCGATCGGGCGGGATCTGTGCAACCAGACGCTCCGACGGGCTGCCGTAATCGAGGAAGTCGGGCTTCAGGCCCTGTTCGACGTACCAATCCCACAGCGGGCCCTTCCTTTTGTACAGTTCGACTTCGTCTTCGCTTTCCAAAAAGTGAAGAGTGATAGGTGAAGAGTGAAGAGTCGGGCTACGCGGAATAGAGTAGTCGGGACGGATCGACGCGGCGAAGTTTTCGCAGTTCAGCGAGTAGAGCGAGTGGGGCGTCACGGAGGCTTCGAGACCCGCCGCGCGCGCTTCGTCCCGCAACGTAAAGGCTTTCGCGGGGTTGGCACCCAGACCGAACAGTTCGCAGAAGTTGTGGTATTTTATGCGGCTGCGGCGCTTCAGTTCGAAGGTCTCCGGGCCGTTGCAGATGTCGCTTACGACCGAGACTCCTTCGCTCCACATCCTGGCATCCCACAAATCGGCGGCGGCATCTTTTTCAAACTCTTCACTCTTCACTCTCAACTCTTCACTCCGCACCGTCCGCATTCCCCGCGCAAACCCCGTCAAGCCTGCGCCGGTCGGAATCGCGTCCCTCAGATGCGAAAGCTCCAGATGGCAGTGGGCGTTCCGGAACGCGGGCATCAGGATACCCGAGAAAAACTCCACCCCGGCCTCGCGGTCGAGATGGGGCGGGGTCGACACATCCGTCACAACCCCTTGGTCGGAAACGGTGACGACTTTACCGCTCTCCAGCCCCCGGGGTGTCAGCAAGAGGTGCGACGAAAGACGTCTCATGTCGATTTATCAATGTGTCGAGCGTGCGGTAATCCATCCAACTGTGGGTCAACCGGTCGACGGCGACCTCGTCGGGCAGGCGGTATATCACACGCAGAGAATCTATGGTCAGGCGCGGAGTGGTGAGGTTCTTGCCGTAGCCGTTCATGTCTATCACCAGCTTGCGGTGATCGTCGGTTGCGGTGAGGGTCGAGGAGATCTTCGCGTGCTGCGCCACCATGAACCGCCGGACGTTGCCGCCCGACCGCCGGCCCTTTTCGTCGATCAGCCAGGAGTTGGCCCTCAGCCCCGTGTTGCGGTCGAGCGAGTCGACCAGATAGCCGAACGACACCTCGTAGCTGCCGGGCCGGATGTCGTCGAGCACAACTCTCAGACGCGCGGTGTCGCTCACTCGCCGGACACGGATCAGGGAGTCGAAGTAGATGGTGTCGGCGTAGCGGTTGCGGGCAACGAGGGCGATGGTGTCGCGGATCTCTATCCGCCGACGGTAGTAGCGGCTTTCGCGCCGGAGCATCGAGGCGGCAACCTCCACCACGTCGTCCGACAGGCGGGCGCTCTTGCGTTTGGCGAAGTTGCCGATCGTGTATTGAATGTCCTCGCTTGTGTAGCCGTGGCGCGCGAAGACCGGCTCGTAGATGTTGAGCGTGTCGACATCGAGGCCGTTCTGGCTCACGTAGCCGTTGACCAGATAGATGTCGTGGAAGATCTGCGCCAACTCCTCGTCGGGGATGATCTTCGGCCCGCGGCACCCGACCGACAGCAGCAACAACGCCGCAAAAACCGATATTTTTTTCAAGCAACTCATTTCAACCTGACCGTCATTCCGACCGTAAAGATAGTGATAAACCAGATAACCGCAACGAACGCCGCGCAAACCGCCGCCAAATCGACCCCGCGCATCAGCACCGGATAGCTGTCCACGAGGAACGTCGCGCCCGGCATCGGGATCACTCCGAACAGCTGCTGAATGGCGCACACGGCAACTCCCAGCACCAGACCTCCGGCCGCACCGATCACACCTATCATCATGCCCTGGCGCACGAACACTCCGCGTATCATCCGTCGGCCCGCCCCCAGCGCGCGAAGGGTGTCGGTGCCGTCGCGTTTGTCGATGATCAGCATGATGAGCGAGCCCACGATCGAGAACGACGCGATGATGAGCACCGCCAGGCCTATGGTGAATATCCCCCACTTTTCGAGCCTCATGATTCGGTACATCGACTCCCTCTGCTCGTGGCGATTCAGGATCCGGAAATCTTTGCCCGCGAGCTTTTCGACCGCCGCCTTCAGCTTTTTTTCCGACGCGCCCGACGCGAAACGCACCGCCAGCGACGAGGCCATGCCGCCGTAATCCAACAACTCGCGGGCAAGATCCAACGGCACCATCACATATTCGCCGTCGGTCTCGGCATCCAGCACGAACACTCCGTCGACCGGAGCCTCGGCGGTCGAAAAACCTGTCATCGGCAGCAGCGCCGACCATGCTCCGCGCCTCGGAACGTAGAATCTCATCCGCTCTGCCGCGCCCACTCGGATCCCCATTTCGTAGGCTATGCCCTGACCCACCACTACTCCTCCGTCGCCCCACCTGCCGGCGTACATCATTCGCTCCAGAGGCACGACCCTTCCGAACAGGCTGTCGACTCCCCGCACCGTGGCGACGGTCTGGCGGCCGCGGTACTCCACAAGTGCGCTCTCCTCCAGCATCAGCGAGGTGGCCGCGACACCCTCCAGAGCGCCGATAGCCTCCACGTCGAGCGTGCGCGGATCGAAAACTTTCCCCTCGGCGGGCTGAACCGACAGATCGGGGTCAAAATCGCGATACATGCGGCGGATCAGATCGTCGAACCCGCTGAACACCGCCATAAGTATCACCATCGCCGCCACCGGAATACCCACCGCCACCATGCTCACACGCGAGATGACGTTGATCACCGAATGCGACTTGGGCGAAAACAGGAAACGGCGCGCTATAAGAGTTGAAAGTTGAAAGTTGAAAGTTGAAAACGGACTACGCAGCACCGGCTCGCGCGACCCTTTTTCCGCGTTAGCCCCCACTTTCCATTTTCCACTTTCCACTTTCAATTCATTTGAGCAGTTTGTCGATCTTTTCGATATATTCGAAGCTGTCGTCCAGAACGAAGGTCAACTCGGGAACGACCCTGAGCTGGTTGCGCACCTTGGCGCCCAGGGTTTTGCGGATCAGCCAGTTGTTGGCTTCGAGCGAGGCCATTATCTCGGCGTGTTTGTCGAACGGAAAGACGCTCACCCACACGCGGGCGTATTCGAGATCGGGGCTCATTCTCACCTCGGTCACCGTCACCATCGCCCCTTTGACCACTCCCGCGAACTCGCGTGAAAATCCCTCGCCGAGGTCTTTCTGGATCTGGCGGGCTATCTTTTGCTGTCTTGTGTTCTCCATCGCCTTACATGTTGAGTTTGATGTTGCGGAAATCGCTGTCGCCCACCGGTATCGGCGTCCGTCGGCGGAGCGGAGGTGCGAGTATTCCACCCTTGCCCAGACGGAACCACACACCCACCGTGATGTAGATGTTGTCCAATTCGCTGCGCAGTGTGCGTTCGGGGTTGAAGTGATATTTCGTGTCGTTGCGTATGATGTCCGCCATGCCGTAGTAGTATCTCCCTTCGGCCACGACCTCCCAGCGGCCCATCGACACCCCGATGCCCGCGCCCCCGAGCCAGCCGTAGTGCCACCTCACATCGCGCGACCTCTGCATCTCGTACGGTTCGGTCGTGGTCGAGACGTTCTGCACTCTTTCGATCGGATCCCACAGATAGCTCGCGACGGTGTAGGTGTCGCCGATGCCGGTGTTATAGCTGAAGGTGATGCCCGCGCTGACAAAAAATCTCACTTTGCGGTTGAACATGTAGAGATGGGGCTGCCATATAAGCGGCAGGGTGATCGAGGAGACGGTGCGGGTTTTGGCCCGGTAGCTGGTGGTATCGGAGACCACCAGGTTTCTAATATTACCCGGACTACCTCCGTCGAAGGCTCTGTATCCGCGCATTTGGTACTCCAGCTCGGCGGACAAACCACCCACTACCTGCTGCGGCGAGAAATATTTCCAACCCACGCCGGCGGTATACTTGTTCCACATCAACTCGCCCTGCGCCGTACCCCACACAGTGTAGAGGCGACCCTGCGCCGCACCGTAGCCCCCTTTCACACCGATATAGTGCTGGGCCGAGAGAGTGAAAAGTGAAGAGTGAAGAGTGAAGAGTGTTAAAAAAATAGTTCTGAGTTTGCTACGCAACACAAATCCGCGCGATCTCTTTTTCGCGTTAGCCAACTCATCACTCATCACTCCTAATTCATAACTATCTCTTCTCATCGCACCGTCGATTGGATTTGTTGTTTGGCCCCGCCCAGCGCGCTGCCTATGCCCAGACCGCCGGCGCCCACACCCTCGGACTGTGTTCCCTGACGGGCGCGTTCGGCGTCGCGGATCGCTTTGTCTTCGAGATATTTGGTGACGCGGGTATCCTCGGCCCGTCGCAGATCCGACTTTATCTTCTCGATCGAAAGGGGGGCGAATATGGTCGTCGCGTCGAGCGTCACCTCGGTTCGCCAGTCGGCCTTCGACGAGACGGCCTGGTCGCCTGTGGTTCCGACGTAGAACTCCGTCCGTTCGGGTTGTCGGCGCTCCACGAGCGATCCGCTGTCCCACCGGCCGTTGCCGTTCGTGTCCTCGGTGATGCGGATGCGCACCTCGCCCTCGGGAATGTAGAAAAACTCGTATTGGCCGGAGACGACATCCGTCAGCTCCTTGATCACCTCACCCTTGGTGTCGACCACCTGCACTATGTATTTCGACTCGGGACTTTTCCCGGCCACATTCACCGCTATCGTTCCCAAATCGGCCCGCGACTGTATCTTGAAGTCGGCGCCCAGCGAGTCGTTCCTCTCGCCCGCAACGTTTGTGAACACTCCCTGGGGAACGACCAGTCGATAGCTCAGCGTCTCGTCCCAGTCGGCCGTCACCACCCAGCGCCGGATGTTCATCGTGTCGCGCACCACGCGGAAAGGCACCGCCTCGGGATCGCCCAGATCGGGCACGGTCTCAAGAGTGATGCGCGTGCTGTCCAGCAAGGCCAGCGGAAGGGCGAACTCTATGGGAATGCTCTTTTCGGGGTTGATCACACTTCCGGCGTCGACCTTGAAACCGAACGGATTGGGCTTCTCCGGCGGGGTGTACTCTTCGCCACGTTCTTCGGCCTTTTCGCGCTCCCTCTCCTCGCGTTCCCGTTCGCGCTCCTGCTCCCTTGTCTCGACCACGCGCCACGTGAGCCTCAACGTCTGAGAGGTGGAGACCATGTTGCCCAGCGAATCGGGCTTTAGATATGCCAGACGGCCATTGATGGTGTCGCTCAGCGCTTCGGGAGGCATGTCGAACCACAGCGACATCGTGTCGCGCCCCACGGTCATGTATTCGCGCATCACCTTGTCGTCGGGAATGCCCTCGAACGTGAGAGTGTCTATCTGCGGATGGGGCGCCGCGAAACGCAATATGGCCTGATGGCGGCCCGGACGTTCGCTGCCGTTGAAGTTCTGGCGGCGCACCGGCTGCTCGGTGAAAAGACGGAAGTAGGTCTGCGGATCGGCCGTCGGATAGCGTCTGTACTCGTCGAGCCACACCGAGGTCGATTCCAGTGCCGCGGGATTGACCAGAGTGTCCAGAAATCCCACTTTGTCCGCCCCCGGGTCGTATCGCTGGTTGTTGTTGTTGTCCAACAGGGCGTACACTTTGTATGGAATGTCGCGCAGGTTCTGGGCGATGAATATCCCGTTGTTCTCCGACCGGCCCACCACCGAGGGCTGATGATTGAACATGATCGAATCGTACTCGGGTATCGTGTCGAGCGCCGCGTCGAAAAAGTAGACGAACGCTTTCGATACGCTGTCGCCCCTCATTGCGTCGGCCATGTATCCCGTCGCCATCAGCGAGTCGAGCGCCGCGCCGGTCGAAAAAACATATCTGAAGCCCGTCAGCGGATTGCCCTCGTTGTTGTCCCGTATGGCGTTGCCCAGATTGATCGAATAGGTCTGGTTCTCACGCAGCGTGTCCTTGATGTCGATCACCACGCCGCGGCCGCGTGTCCTCACAGCGGGTTTGGTCTTCATCAGGGGCGAGGTGAAGAGCTCCTTGTTGAGATCTTTCAACTGGACGTATTCGTCGAACTCGATCGTTACGCGGCCGCCCGTGCGGTTGAAATGTCTCGACCCGCCCGCAGGTGTGATCGACTTGATCACCGGAGGCAGCGAATCGCGCGGGCCGCCCTGCGGAGCCACCTGATTTGCGCAACGCATGAAAACCGACACGCTTACGACAGCCGCGGCCCAAAGGATATGTCTCAGTTTACTCTTCACTCTCGGGGACGGAGATCTCGCTCCGCTCGCTTATCACCCTCCATTTGTTATCCTCGTAGGGTTGTTGCCACTGGTAGATCCTGAACACCACCGGCACGAGAACCCGTTCGAGCGGAACCTCGTACTCGAACGTGCGCCAGGCGTAGAACCTGTTGACCGGATCGACCGCAACCAGCAGCACCGGCGACTTTGTTAGAATCAGGTGGACGTAGTTGTCCTCGGCCTGGGTACCCGCCAGACTGTGGAATCGCACCTCGCCGGTGGCGGTGTTGCGAATAATACCCGCGTCGGCGTCGGCATACGATCCGGGCAGCCACTCGGGAGGGTCGTTCTGATTCTGCGGCACCCTGCCTATGTTGTAGTAGGCGTACACGCGGGCGAGATAGGCCGGAGTGTCGGCGGCGCTGCCCGAGGTGAGCATCACCCTGGGTTGCACTATCAGTTCGCACTCCACCGAATACTTCGTGCACGAAGTTAAGAGTGAAGAGTGAAGAGTGAAGAGGGTTAAAAAGATAGTTATGAGTGATGAGTGATGAGTTATGAGTTTGCTACGCAACGCAGAATCACGCAATTTTTTTACCGCGTTAGCCAACTCATAACTCATAACTCTTAACTCATAACTCATAAACTCACTCTTCACTTTCAACTTTCAATTTTCCACTAATCTCGGCGATGGTTTGACCCAGCACGGGATGCACTTTGTCGCCCGCCACCTCGCCCAGCGGCTCCAGCACGAAATCCCTTTCGTGCAGCAGCGGATGGGGGATCACGAGATCCTTGTCGGCGATAATCTGGTCGTCGTAGAACAGAATGTCGACATCTATCACGCGCGAGGAGTAGTTCTGTCCCGTGCGCTCTTTTTCGGCCGTTTCGGCGTCACGGTCGCGACCCAGGGCGCGCTCTATTTCGTGCACCTTGGCGAGCACCTCGTGCGGCGAGAGCTCGGTGTCGCAGATCAGCACCTGGTTCGAAAAGTGCGCCCCGCTCTCGAAACCCCACGGCGCGCTTTTGTAGCGGTGCGAGCAGCGCATCACCGGCCCGATCTCGGTGTTTATCATCTCCTGCGCCCTGTGCAGCAGCGGCTTCATCTCGCCCAAATTTCCTCCTGTAATGAGAATAACCCTTGCCATAACTGTTATTTATTTATCATTTTGCTCACTGCCAGCGCAAAATGTGTGAACACTATCGTCGCGCTCGCGTTTTGCCTCATCTGCCCCAGCGCACGCTCCATCTCCTCGACGAGCAGCTCGACGTTCGCGGGCCCGATGAAGGGTGCGAAGCGGCGGCAGAAATCGGTTTCCGCGCCCCAAAGATATGAAATATCTTCCAATCCGGCGTTTATCATGAACGTGGAGCGCACGAGGCGTATGAAATTTTCCAGCAGGCGCTTCTGGCGCTCGCGACCGAGGGATGCCACTTTTTCGGCCCACCTGATCAGTTCCAGATGCTTGTCGTTGTAGCTTAGGCGCGCCAGCTCGACGAAAAGTTCGAAATCTTCGCCCGTCTCCTCGCTGTCGGTGCCGGCAAGATTTCTCCGCGCCTCGAATTCGCTGCCTGGCACTACGGTCTCCTGCACTCTCGACAGGATCGTGGGAAGTAACAGCCTCGGCTGAACGCTCACGAGCACGAACAGGGTGTTGTCCCACGGTTCTTCGAGTATTTTGAGCAGCGTGTTGGCGGCCTCGGTGTTCATCCGCTCGGGCAGCCACACGACGACGGCCTTGTACCCTCCCTCGAAACTTTTGAAACTCAGTTTGCGGATCACCTCGTCGGCCTCTTTTTTGGATATCAGTCCCTGAAGGTTTTCCAGACCCAGCGTGTCGTACCACATCTGTTCGTCGAAGTAGCCGCCGGTTTCGGTGAACATTCGGCGCCACTCGGGCAGGAAGGTGTCGCTGGTGATCACCTCGCCCGACTTTTTGCCCTGCTTGTTGACCGGCATCACGAAGTGGAGGTCGGGGTGTTGGAGCGCGCCGATCTTTTGGCAACTCGGGCACTCGCCGCACGAATCTCCGCCGACGCGGTTCGGACAGTTGAGGTATTGGATATAGGCCAGCGCCAGAGGCAACGTTCCGCTGCCCGACTCGCCGGTGAACATCTGGGCATGGCTCACCCTGCCGGTGTCGATCGTTCGCACCAGCCGACGCTTGATCTCTTCCTGCCCCTTTATGTCGCTGAATCTCATCTTTATCACACTATTATTCCGCCGTCGGTGTTCCGACCGCCGCAGTCGTTACCGCCCCGTACTTCCGAATCCTCCGGCGCCGCGTTCGGTCTCGGAAAGCTCTTCGACCTGCTCCCACTCGGCCCTCTCGTGGCGGGCGATGACAAACTGCGCGATCCGTTCGCCCGGCTTCACCTCGAAAGGCTCGGCGGAGAGGTTTACAAGGATAACGCGGATTTCGCCGCGATAGTCTGCGTCGACCGTGCCGGGTGTGTTGAGCACCGTGATGCCGTGTTTGGCCGCCAATCCGCTGCGGGGCCTCACCTGCAACTCGCATCCCGCCGGAAGTTCGACGTACAGCCCCGTCGGTATCATCGCCCTTTCGAGCGGTTTCAGCACGATGCTCTCGGTGAGGTTCGCCCTCACATCCATTCCCGCCGACAGCGGCGTCTCATATTTCGGCATCTCAAAGGCCGAACGACTTACGATTTTTACCTTCATAACGTTTTATTCTCGAAACAAGTATTAAACTCACCGCCACCATCGCCGCCTCGCAAGCCAGACGCGCCCACGCCGCGCCTTCGTATCCCAAACGCGGCACGAGCGCGATGTTCATCGCCACCGCCACCCCCAGACCCGTGCCCGTCACCGCGATCGCCATCCACGTCCGCTCGGCCTGCTTGTACCAGAACGACAGGTTCAACACCACTCCCGCCAGCGCATTGGCCGCCAACAGTATCGGCAACAGATGGCTCCCGCCGCGAAAATCCTCGCCCACGATCTGCACAACCAACGGTTTTGCCAGCATCACCACCGCGAAGATCACCACCGCAACGGCGATATAGAGCCTCATCGCAAGGCCGCTTTGCCGCGCGAACTCCCCCTTTCCGAACTTCGCCAGAAAAAAAGGCTCCGCGGCAAGGCGGTACATCTGCGTGAAAAGAATCATGATGACCGCAAGTTTCGTCGTCGCGCCGTAGACCCCCAACGCTCCCATCGCCTCGGCGGGCGGCATGAGCCACTTCACCATCTGCCGGTCGATGAACTCGCCCGCCGTGCCCGCGATGCCGCTCACCAAAAGCGGTAGCGAGTAGACCGTCACACGTTTCAAAATCCCCTCGTCACCCCTCCACGGAACGCCCCACACGGTCGGCACAAGCAACCCCAACGCCACCACACTCGCCACAAGATTCGCCACCAGCACCCACATCGCCCCCGTCGCCCCGCGCATCGAATAGAAGAACAGACACAACGCCAGATTCACAACCACCGATGCGAACCGGATCATCACATACCGTATCCGCCGTCGCTGTTCGCGCAGACGTGCAAAGGGCATCGCCGTCACCACGTCGAACACTATGATGAGCGCCGTCAGCCAGATCAGCTCGGGATTGTCGCCATAGCCCAACGCCGACGATATCGGCCGGTGGAACAGCGAGGTCATTCCGCAAAAGAACGTCGCGGCGGCGATCGTCATCATCCACAGTGTCACGAACAGCCTGTTTTTCTCCTCCCCGTCCGCCGCCTTGCCCGCGAACCGGAAATATCCGCTCTCCAGGCCCATCGTCAGCAGCACCAGCGCGAACGGTATCAACGAATAAATATCCGTCACCACGCCATACTCCGCATCGGTCATCACACGTGTGAGGTAGGGCACCATCAGATAGTTGAGCATCCGCGTCAGGATGGTGCTCAGGCCGTAGATTATTGTGTCGCCCGCGAGGGTTTTTATTCCGCTCATAGCCTACAAAAGTACAAAATTTTTGCGTACTTGTGGATTTTTATTTACTTTTGCGCTCTCGTGCGCTCTCGACGGCGAACGGGGATTCGTCCCGAACACCGGGCCCATAGCTCAGTTGGTCAGAGCAGCGGACTCATAATCCGAAGGTCGGGGGATCATGACCCTCTGGGCCCACAAAACAGACAGCCGCATTTGCGGCTGTCTGTTTTGTGGGCATTTGGCCTGCGCCAGCCACGAATCACCCTTCCCATCCCCTGTCATAAAAATTTGCACGTTGGCGGTAATTCCGCCGATTTTTTATATTTTTGCGAACAAACGAAATATTAACCCCCCAATAATACCCCTGTTAAAGATGAAACACTTTATGAGCAGAACGGCACGCCTCGCCTGTGCCGTCGTTTTGGTATGTCTCGTCCACGCCTCCGCGGTATCCGCACAGCAGGCCGAGATGCCCCGCCTGGTCGAGAAGAACGGCCGTTGGGCGCTTCTGGTCGACGGCGCACCGTTTTTCATGTTCGGCGGCCAGTCGGGCAACTCGTCCACATGGCCCGCGGCACTGCCCAATGTCTGGCATACGGTCGAGGCGATGAACATGAACACACTCGAAATCCCCATCTACTGGGAGCAGGTGGAGCCCGAACCCGGCAAATATGATTTCTCGATGCTCCGGATGTTGTTGGATCAGGCGCGCGAAAGGGACAAAAGATTGGTGATCCTGTGGTTTGCAACGTGGAAGAACGGCTCCAACCACTACATGCCCGAGTGGATGAAAAAGGATTCAAAAAAACATCCCAACATCGTGGGCAGGGACGGCGGTCATGTCGACTCCCCGTCTCCCCACTCCGAGGCTACGATGGAGCTCGACGCCCGCGCCTTTGTCGAGGTTATGAAATATCTTAAACAGGCCGACCCGCAGCACACCGTCATCATGGTGCAGGTGGAGAACGAACCCGGCGCCTGGGGCAGCGTGAGGGACTACTCTCCCGCGGCCAACAAACTGTTCGAAGGTCAGGTTCCCGAGGCGTTGCTCTCTCCCGAAGTTCTCAAAGAGCTGGGTGTGGCGAAAGGCACCAGGGGTACATGGGCACAGGTGTTCGGTGACCGCGCCGACGAATATTTCCACGCCTGGCACGTCGCAAGTTACATAGGTTACGTGGCCGCGGCTGGAAAGGCAGTCAATCCGCTGCCCCTGTACGCCAACGCGGCTCTTCGCGATCCGCTCACCAATCCTCCCGCCACGGAGTACGAGAGCGGCGGCCCGACCGACAACGTGATCGCCATCTGGAAGGCGGCGGCTCCGGCCATCGACCTGGTTGCGCCCGACATCTATTTGCAGGGCCACGACAGGGTTCTCAAGGTTCTCGAACTCTACACCCGCCCCGACAACGCGCTGATGGTTCCCGAGATCGGCGGCGGCAGCAACATCTATCTCTACGAAGTGATTAAAAACGGTATAGGTTTTTCGCCCTTCGGCATCGATCGCGCTCCCTCGCCCACGGGTGAGATCACGGTTCCGCCCCTTGGCCGCGACTACAAACTGCTCGCCCCGATCGCCCGCCAGATCGCCCAGTGGGGATTCGAAGGCAAGATCTACTCCACCGTCGAGCCCGAGGACCACTCCGAGCAGCGTATCGACCTGGGTTCGTGGGAGGCGATCATAACTTTCGGCGGCGGAAGGGGCAACACTCCCGCTCCGGCTGCCGGCGCTCCGCCAAGACGTCCGACAGGCAAGGCGATGATCGTGAAACTCGGCGACGACGAATTTCTGGCGGTAGGCTCCAACAGCCGCTTCACTTTTCGTCCGAAAGGTAAAAACGAGGGCCGCGCATGGCAATACCTGAAAGTTCGCGAAGGCTCCTACGAGAACGGCGAATTCGTGATGACCCGCGTTCTGAACGGCGACCAGACCGACTGGGGCGGCCCTTACATCGGCCCCGATCCCGCAATGCTGCACATAACTCTAACAGTAAGATAAAATCATGAAAGGAAAGTACAACGTTGCCTACATAGTGGGCATCACTCTGGTGGCGACGATCGGAGGGCTGCTGTTCGGATACGACACGGCGGTGATCTCCGGTGCCGAGAAATCGGTCGAAGCCTATCTCATCCGCCCGCTGGGTCTGGGAGCATTCGCCCACGGGGCAACGGTTTCGAGCGCTCTTGTGGGCTGCATCATCGGGGGCATCATCTCCGGATGGCTCTCTTCGCGTCTGGGCCGCAAGCGGTCGCTGATAGTGGCTGCTGTTCTGTTCTTCCTGTCGGCGTTGGGCTCGGCGATGCCCGAGTTCCTCTTCTTCACGAAGGGCGAACCGACGATGGGCCTGCTCATCGCGTTCAATCTTTACAGAATTCTGGGTGGTATCGGAGTTGGCCTCGCTTCGGCCGTGGTGCCGATGTACATAGGCGAGATCGCGCCGCCGGACATTCGCGGACGGATGGTGTCGTTCAACCAGTTCGCCATCATTTTCGGCATGCTGGTGGTCTACTTCGTCAATTGGGGCATCGCCCGCGGACAGTCGCTCGACTGGATCAACTCGATCGGTTGGAGATGGATGTTCGCCTCGGAGGCCATCCCCGCGTTCCTGTTCGGCACGTTGCTGTTCCTTGTTCCCGAGACGCCGAGATATCTTGCCATGCGTCAACGTGAGGACAAGGCTCTGTCGGTGCTCGAAAAGATCAACGGCCGCGACCGCGCGGTGCAGACCCTGGCCGAGATCAAGGAGTCGGTCAAGAGTGCTGCGGGCGGCAAGTTGTGGGCCTACGGCAAGATCGTCATCATCGTGGGCATTCTGTTGAGCGTGTTCCAGCAGTTCGTCGGCATCAACGTCGTGTTGTACTACGCGCCGCGCATATTCGAAAGCATGGGAGTGGCCAAGGACGCCTCGATGCTGCAAACCGTGGTGATGGGTCTTGTGAATGTGGTCTTCACCGTGCTCGCGATCCTGACGGTCGACAAGTGGGGCCGCAAACCGCTGCTCATCACCGGTTCGATCGGCATGGCCGTGGGTATGGCGGCTTTGGCGGTGATGTCGTATCTCGATATTATCGGCATCGGCACGTTGGTGTTCATCATCATCTTCACCGCGTCGTTCATGATGTCGTGGGGTCCGATCTGCTGGGTGTTGATCGCCGAGATCTTCCCCAACATGATCCGCGGCAAGGCGGTTGCGATCGCCGTTGCGGCCCAGTGGGCGGCCAACTTCCTGATCTCGTCCACTTATCCTCCGATGATGGAGTTTTCGGGCGCGTTCACCTACGGATTCTACTGCGTGATGGCTGTGCTGTCGGCGCTGTTCGTATGGAAGATGGTTCCCGAAACCAAGGGCAAGACGCTCGAACAGATGGAGGCCGTCTGGAAGAGGAAATAACTTCCGGTTCGGAACAAAAACATGTGGAACGGCTCGCATTTTTATTGCGGGCCGTTCTGTTTTCGAAAAAATCGCTATTTTTGTCTCCTCTCCCAATGTGAAGAAATTGTTAATTAGCGCTATGAATTGGAAGGAGCTTTATTGTAAGAAAATCGTGACGGCGCAAGAGGCGGTCGGGTCGATAGAGGACGGGCAATGGGTGGTGACGGGCCACGCGGCGGCAAATCCGCAGGTGATAATGCGCGAGCTGGTGGTACAGCGAGATCGGTTTTCCGACCTGAAGATATTTCACGTCCTGCCGGTGGGGTATGCCGACTACGCTTCGGAGGAGAACGCCGCGCATTTCCGCCACGTGACCACTTTCGCCGGTGCGGCGTCGCGCGCAGCCGTTGCCGACGGATATGCCGATTTCATACCTTCGTTTTTTAAAGACGTTCCTGGCCTGTTGGGCGAGAGCGTTCCTGTGGACGTTGCGGTGGTGAACGTATCTCCGCCCGACGACGAGGGTTTTTGCAGCCTCGGTCTGGCGTGCGACTACACTTTGGCGGCGACGCAAAAAGCCGTGCGGGTGATCGCCCAGATCAACGAGTGCATGCCTCGCGTGGGCGGTCGCGACAACACGGTTCACATCTCGCGTCTGGACGCCATCGTTCCCTGCTCCGACCCTCTGCCCGAAACTCCTCCCCCCGCTGCCTCGTCGCACATCGAGAGCGCGATCGGACAGCACTGCGCCGACCTGATAAACGACGGCGACACGCTTCAGTTGGGCATCGGCGCGATCCCCGACGCGGTGCTTCGTTTTCTGGGCGACAAGAAAGATCTGGGCCTGCACAGCGAGATAATTTCCGACGGCGCGGTGGGCCTGATCCGCGCGGGAGTTGCCAGCGGTCGCCGCAAGACGCTGCATCGGGGCAAGGCGGTTGTAACGTTTTTGGTGGGCAGCCGTGTGCTGTACGACTTTGTGGACGGCAACCCCGACATTCTCATGCTGCCGGTCGACTACGTGAACGACCCGAACGTGATTGCGCAAAACGACAACATGGTGTCGATCAACTCGTGTCTCGAAGTGGACTTCACCGGCCAGGTCAACGCCGAGAGCGTCGGCCCGCGCCAATTCAGCGGTGTGGGAGGCCAGGTCGACTTCATCCGCGGGGCGAAAATGTCGCGCGGGGGCCGTTCGATCATCGCGATGCCCTCGACGGCGGCGGGCGGCAAAGTTTCGCGCATAGTACCGGCCCTGGCGAGCGGAGCGATAGTGACCACCTCGCGCTGCGACGTCGACCACATAGTCACCGAATGGGGTGTTGCCTCGCTTCGGGGCCGCACGCTGCGACAGCGGGCCGAGGCACTGGTCGCTATCGCCCACCCCGATTTTCGCGACACTCTGACGGAGGAATATCGAAAACGTTTCCGTTATTGACAAAAATTATGTACCTTTGACGCCGACCGAACTTTTTGTTAATCACAGGAATTTCAAAAATATGTTGAGAAAAATCAGGATTATCGCAGCGTGGGTGGTTTTCATCCTCGCATTGTTGCTTGTGCTCGACCTGTCTGGGGCGTTGCACCGGTGGCTCGGCTGGATCGCGCGGGTGCAGCTCATACCGGCGATTTTGGCGGTGAACATCGTGGCGCTGGTCGTAGTGGTTGTGTTGACGCTTCTTTTCGGGCGCTTGTACTGTTCGACGCTCTGTCCGCTGGGCATCATGCAGGACGGCATTTCGTGGGCCTCGGCGCGTCGCAAAGGTAAGAAAGCGCGTTTCCGCCACACCCACGCGCCGTGGACACGATGGTTGATGCTGTTCGTCATCGTGAGCGCACTTTTCGCGGGTGCGTCGTTCGCCGTTTCGTTGCTCGATCCGTGGGGCACTTTCGGGCGCATTGCGGAGAACTTCTTTTCTCCTCTTTGGCGCTGGGGCAACAACGCGCTGGCCTGGATGGCCGAAAGGGTCGACAGCTACGCGTTCTATCCCGTCGAGGTGTATGTGAAAAATTGGATCGCTCTGGGCACCGCGGCCGTGTGGTTGGTCGGCATCGCGCTGATGGCATGGTGGAGAGGCCGCCTGTACTGCAACTCGATCTGTCCGGTGGGCACGGTGTTGGGAGTTTTGTCGCGCTGGTCGGTTTTCCGTCCGGTGATCGACGAGTCGAGGTGCACCCAATGCGGAGTTTGCGAAAAGGTGTGCAAGAGCGAGTGCGTGGATTCGAAGGCCGGCACGATCGACCGTTCGCGCTGTGTGGTCTGCTTCGACTGCATCGACAAGTGTAAATTCGACGCCATCCGTTACACCGCCTGTAAACCCAAAGTCGGAATGCCGGCGGCGGATTCGGCTACGCAAAACAGAGGACAAGCCGTTCCAATAAAAGATGCTCCGGCAAAAAAAGGATTGTCGAGGCGCAATTTCTTCTCCGTGGCCGCCCTTGCCGCCGCCGCGACTCCCGCCGCCCTCAAGGCCCAGCAGGTGGAGAGGATTCTGATGCAGGTGGACGGCGGCCTGGCCGACATCGCCGACAAGAAACGTCCCGACCGCAAGACGCCCATCACACCTCCCGGTTCGCAGGACGCGCGCCACATGTCTAGCCGTTGCGTCGCTTGTCAACTGTGTGTTTCGGCCTGTCCGAACAACGTTCTGGTTCCTTCGTCGAGGTTGGCGACGCTTCTTCAGCCCGAGATGACCTTCGAAAGAGGCTATTGCCGTCCCGAGTGCGTGGAGTGCAGCGAGGTTTGTCCTTCGGGCGCGATCGAACGCATCACCGCGGCCGACAAGACGGCTATCTCGGTGGGCAACGCCTACTACGACCGTGAGTTGTGCGTCGTCACGCGCGACGGAGTTCCCTGCACCGAGTGCGAGCGCCACTGTCCCACCAGGGCGATCACGCTGGTTCCAATAGATCCCGAAGCCGCCGCTGCTGCCCAAGCCGCTCCGCGCAACCCCTGGGAGCGCAGGCCACCCGTGCCGAAGATTCCCACGATCGACACCACGCTGTGCATCGGTTGCGGAGCGTGCGAACATTTGTGTCCCTCCCGCCCGCTGAGCGCCATCCGCGTTGAGGGCAATGTCACCCACCATAAACTCTGATCGACCATGGATAACAACAATAAAACAGGCAACGGCCTGACTCGCAGAGATTTTTTAAAAGTCACGGGTACGGGAGCGGTTCTCTCGGCCGCCGCGCTCGCAGGATGCAAACCCCGCTCTCTGACAACGGGCGGAGGCGCCGCGGGCGACATTCCCACCGACAAGATGGAGTACCGTATCAATCCCCACACGGGCGACCGCGTGTCGTTGTTGGGCTACGGCTGCATGCGTTGGCCGACCCGCCGCAACGACGAAGGACAGGAGGAGGTGGATCAGGAGAAGGTCAACGAGATGGTCGACGAGGCCATCGCCCACGGAGTGAACTATTTCGACACCGCGCCGGTCTACATCCGAGGTTGGAGCGAGGCGGCAACGGGCGTCGCCCTCAAACGCCACCCGCGCGACAAGTGGTTCATCGCCACCAAGGCCTCGCGCGACGTCACTCTCGAAGAGGGCAAGTTCATGTTCCGCAACTCGCTCAAAGAGCTTCAGGTGGATTACATCGACTACTACCTGCTTCACAACGTGGGAAGCGACATAGCGAGTTTCCACCGCCGATTCGTCGACAACGGTTTCCTCGATTTTCTGTTGGAGGAGAAGAAGGCGGGCCGCATCCGCAACCTGGGTTGGTCGTTCCACGGCTCGAAAGAGGGATTCGACTATGTGTTGAACTTCCGCGGCATCCAGTGGGATTTCTGCCAGATCCAGCTCAACTATCAGGACTGGACGATCCCCATCGGCGCCAGCATCGACGCAAAATATCTCTACGACGAGTTGGTGAAAAAGAACGTCCCTGCCGTAATCATGGAGCCTCTGTTGGGAGGCCGTTTGGCGCGTGTTCCGGCCCAGGCCATGAACATGATGAAACAGGTGCATCCCGACGACACGGCCGCGGCATGGGCGCTGCGTTTCGCCGGCACCCCGCCGGGAGTGTTGTCGGTGCTTTCGGGCATGGTCTACGTCGAGCATCTTCGTGAGAACCTTCGTACCTTCGCTCCTTTCACCCCGATGAACGATGCGGAGTACGCCGTGCTGGACGACGTGAGCGACATACTCGCCAACTCCAACTACATCCAGTGCACGACGTGCGAATATTGCATGCCCTGTCCCTACGGTTTGGACATCCCGCAGGTTTTCGCCCACTACAACAAGTGCGTCAGCGCGGGCCAGTTGCTCGAAAGCTCGTCGGACGAGAACTACAAGTCGGCGCGTCGTGCGTTCCTGGTAGGCTACGACCGCAGTGTTCCGAAGTTGCGTCAGGCCAACCGTTGCATCCAGTGCGAGCAGTGCCGCCCGAAGTGTCCGCAGAACATCGACATTCCCTCGGAGATGGCCCGGGTGGACGCCTACGCCGAGAAGCTGCGTCAGAAGTTGGAGTTTTAAACCCCCGATATCTTCCACAGAAAAGGCTCTCCGTCGGGAGAGCCTTTTTCTCGGTTTGCGCCTTTGATGTCGATCATTCCAAATCGAATGAGACGATCACCGTTTCTCCCTGGTCATCGGTCGCAATGGCCCACATGGTTTTGTCGTCGTCGGAGGCGCACACAAAACTGCACGGCACATCCAACCCGTACTCCTTCACCAGAGAGCCCTCCCAATCGAACACCCGCACTATCCGGCCCTCGAAATTGGAGCTTCTCTCCCGCTCGTACATCGTTTTGCCGCTGTACACGGCATAGACGAACCGGTCGGTGGCACAGGTTGCGATATATCCCTCTTTTGTGTTCACGTCATAACCCACTCCTCTTATATTCCCGTCACTCATATCTTTATAGAGCGGATATTCGTTCTCGATCTTAGCGATCAACTCTATGGTGTTCTCCCCGATCGAGTAGAAATGGATTATCTCCCCCCTGAAAGACGAGTATACGAATTTTGTTGCCGAACGGTTCGCCGCAAGTGTCCCCTGATACGCCATCGCCCGTGACGGATCGTCGCGTTCGGCGGCATCTCGGCCCGGGTATTCAAAAAAAGTGTCGATCTGCACACCCGTCGAGTCGATCAGCGAGAACATCTTTTCGTCGAGCGACAACAGTGCGATGTATTGATCGAAGGCGGTTTTTATTATCCTGCTCGACGACGACTCTATCTTCATCTCTTTTTCTGTCCGCGGCATCTCTCCTTCGCGCGGGATGGTAAATTCCGAATAGGTCCTCGTCTGCACATCGAACACTCCGACCGTTCGGTTACCGACATACTGAATGGAGTAAGGCATCAGAAACTCGCCCGGCCCGCGTCCCTTGCTTCCGAAGAAGTAAAACTCCCCCTCTCGCGTCAGGTTGAAAAACGGCTGCTTCACCGCCGGGCTCAACTCCAACCCCACGACCGATCCCCCGCAACAGGCAAGGAAACCTCCGACTCCCAGATACTCCCCGCCCATATCTATGGTCCGATGGCGCAACTCTCCGGCCTGTTCCTTCGAAGCGGAACTCCGGCAGCCGCACAATAAAACGGCAACGATCACATAAACGGTAAATAATCTACACATCATTTCGATTGCATTTATCCACAGCAAATGTACAAAATATATTTGTTACCTTTGTCCCGTTGAAAGAAACCTGAAAAACCATGGTAAACATTTTAGACAGGCTGCAAAAATTCGCCGGAGGCCCGTTGGGGCAGTACATGAACAACGCCCACGGATATTGGGCTTTCCCGAAACTCGAAGGGGACATCGGCCCCCGCATGAAATTCCGCGGCAAGGAGATGCTCAACTGGAGTCTCAACAACTATCTGGGCCTGGCAAACCACCCCGAGGTTCGTAAAGCCGATGCCGATGGAGCCGCCCGATTCGGCATGGCCGCCCCGATGGGTGCGCGCATGATGAGCGGCCAGACCAAATGGCACGAACAACTCGAACGCGAGCTCGCCGCATTCGTCGGCAAAGAGGACGCTTTTCTGTTGAACTTCGGCTACCAGGGCATGATTTCGATCATCGACGTGTTGCTCTCGCCGCGCGACGTTGTGGTGTACGACGCCGAGGCCCACGCCTGCATCATCGACGGTCTGCGCATGCACAAGGGCAAACGCTTCGTGTTTCAACATAACGATATAGATTCACTGCGCAAACAGCTCGCCCACGCCGCCGCCCTCGCCGAGGAGACACGCGGCGGGATCCTGGTCATCACCGAGGGGGTGTTCGGCATGAAGGGCGACCTGGGCCCGTTGGACAAAATAGTAGCTCTGAAAAAGGAGTTCGACTTCACACTTCTGGTCGACGACGCCCACGGCTTCGGCACTATGGGTCGCGGCGGCAGGGGCACGGCGGATCATTTCGACGCCACCGAGGGTGTCGACGTGCTGTTCAACACCTTCGCCAAGTCTATGTGCGGCATCGGTGCGTTCGTTGCGTCGCACAAGTGGCTGATCGACATCATGCGCTACAACATGCGTTCGCAGCTCTACGCCAAATCGCTGCCCATGCCGATGGTGATCGGCGCGCTGAAACGTCTCGAACTGATCCGCAACCACCCCGAACTTCAGGAGCAGTTGTGGACGATCGTGCGCGCGCTTCAGGAGGGCTTCCGTGCCCGTGGTTTCGAGATCGGATCGACCGCCTCTCCCGTTACTCCGGTCTACATGAAGGGCGGCGTCGAGGAGGCCACCAATCTGGTCGTCGACCTGCGCGAAAACCACAACCTGTTCTGCTCGGTGGTGGTCTATCCGGTCATCCCGCGCGGCGAGATCATCCTGCGCATCATCCCCACGGCGGCCCACACTCTCGAAGATGTCGAGTACACACTGAAAGCCTTCGACGCCGTGCGCGGCAAACTCCTGGCCGGCGACTACCAACACCCCATGCCAGACATGAGCGACATGACCTGGGAGAGAGGGGGTCAGAGTTGATACAGATACCGCCGGATCGACTTCTTGGGAGTTTTCTCAAACTCGGTTGGATAGATCACGATGCTGGCCACGCGTTCGAAAGGCGCGACCAGAGTGTTTAGCTCGGCCAGATTACGTTCCATGATCTCGGGAATTGCTTCGTCGGCCACTCCTTCGGTCTGTGCGGTTTCGTAGTCGGGGTATACCATAGCGACGAGTTTTCCTTCGCGTTCGACGACGAGTGATTCCATCACGAGGTAGAGGTTGTTGAGTTTCGCCTCTATCTCCTCGGGGTAGATATTCTGTCCGGCTGCGTTCAGGATCATGGTTTTCGAGCGCCCGCGAATATACAAAGTTCCGTCGGGATCCATCGTTCCGATATCGCCTGTGTGCAGCCATCCGTCGCGCAGCACCTACGATGATCTCGCCCGCCGTATGTTCGGGGTCTGGCGAGTCGATCTTCACCTGGAGATAATCTTTAAGATATTCGCCCACCGATCCGGGTTTGAATCCCGTCCAATAGGTATAGCTGATCAGCGGCGCCGTTTCCGTCATTCCGTACCCCACTGTGATTGGGAATTTGATCTTCATCAGGAACGACTCGGTATCGGGACTTATGGCTGCTCCGCCCACGATGAACTGCCCCACCGCGCCGCCGAAAACATCCAGCAGCTTCTTGCGTATTGTGGAGTAGATCGCCTGGTCGATGAACGGAACCTTCAGTGCCCATCGCATGGGCCCCTTTTCGAGCATCGGAGCGACCTGTTTGCGATATATCTTTTCGAGTATCAGCGGCACGCAGCATATCATGTGGGGTTTCACCTCGCGCATCGCCTCCATCAGTATCTTGGCGGCGGGTATTTTTCCCAGCAGCGTCACATGCGTCCCTTCGGCCATCGGGCTGAGGAAGTCGAACGCGCATCCGTACGCGTGCGCCAGCGGCAGGAACGACAGTATTCGGCTCCCCTTGAAATATATATGCACGTCGATTGCGAACTGCACATTTGCCGTCAGGTTGTTCACCGTCAGCATCACTCCCTTGCTGTACCCTGTCGTGCCGCTGGTGTAGTTGAGCAAACAAACCCGATCGTTGGGAACTTCGGGGTATTTGATATCCTCGGCCGAGAATCCGTTGGGATAGACCTCGCGATAGTGCTTGGTTATGTCTTTTTGGTATTTGGTCAGGCTGTGTCCGTCGCGTTCCCAGATGCAGTGGAAGTCGGTGAGCGAAAACACCGCCTCGATGCGCTCCACCTGCTCGGGTTCTATGACGTCCCAATAGTTGTCGCCCACAAAGAGCAGCTTGCTCTCCGAGTGGTTGATGATATGGATTATATCGTTGTTGTTAAAATCCTGCAAGATCGGCACTATCACCGCGCCGTACGTTATGGTGGCAAGATACGTGATGCACCAGCGCGGATTGGCCCTGCCCAGCAGCGCGATTTTGTCGCCCTGTTTTACACCCGCCTTTTGCAGCAGCAGGTGTATCCTGGCTATCTCCTTTGCCATCTCGTAGTAGGAGAATGTCTCTTTTTTGAAATAGTCGGTCAGTGCGGGCAACTCGCGGTTGTCGCGAAAACTCTTCTCGTAGATCTTGATCAGGTTAGTGTCGAGCATGGCGATAGGTCTGTTTTTGTGTGGGTGTAAAATTAATAATAATTTTACAAAAGTCAAATCCGCCCGCGACTATTTTTCCCTCTGCATCGCCACCCATATCTCCATATCCGTTCCGCCCGTCCCGAAATATTCCGACAGATCGCACCCCAGGGATCTGAACGCTTCGAGATCCCATACGAATATCGTTTGCGCCTCGGCCCGATACCCCAGACAGAGGCACCCGTTCCCGTGTCCTATCACCAGTCTGCCGTTCGACAGGCAACATGGGCACGTTTGTGTGATCCGCCCGTCGAACAGAACGGAGCACCCCGAGCCGGAAAAACGGAACGATATTCTCGACAGTGTTTCCTGAAAAAAAGCACCTTCTTCTTCGAGGAATCTTTTCAGTATCCCCTCTTTTCGTGCGCTTCGGCTTCGGCCGTCGGGAGTGCGGCAAATCAGGTCGTGTATATTGAGGAAGCGGTGTGTTCCGTCGGACGGAGTTCGTGATCGCCTCGGCAGTCCGAACAGTGATTTGAGTGTTTGGATCATGGTGGGGAGGTGGTTTGTGGTCGCCGTGCCCTGCGGCTGTTATGATGGTTCGGGTCGGGTACACAAAAAACGTGGGCCAACACCTGCCACCTGCTTTTTCGAGGTCTTCGACAACCTTTGCACAACAGATTCAGAGTAAAGCCCACGCAACCGCGTGAGCGTTTACGCTTTACTCTTGTTGTGCTTTTGGAAATGTCGAAGTTTCGAAAAAGCAAGATGTAAAGGTAACGCTTTTTATGTGTTCGGCCGGAGGTCATAGTGCCTTGACAATGCGCTTCCGTGCCGTTTTTTGTAGATCAGCGATTCATTTCGGTTCAGACCATAGGCAGTTGAATTTCGGTTCGGTTACAAAGATAAATATTATTTTCGTACTATGTACAGCATCTCGCGACGAAGAGCGTACAACGTTCGTTCGGCGGGATCGAGAGCGGCGAAATAGTCGACCGGCTCGACCTGCCAACCCGCCATGCCCAACCTTTCGGCGTAATCGCGACCGTAGACGCGCCGGTGATCGTACTGTCCGAAAAGCCGTGTGCGCTCCGCCGGATCGGTTATGGCATCGTCCTCGAAAGTTTCGTTGCGAGCCTCATCGACGGGCGCAAGCATCACTCCCCAACCACCCTGCCGTGTCACACGATACAGCTCGCGCATGGCAAGCCCGTCGTCGGCCACATGCTCCAGAACATGGTTGCAGAAAACCACATCGAACGTCTCGTCCGGAAACTGGATCGCCTGCACATCCATCTTCACCCGCGCCAGCGGACTTTCGAGATCGGCGGTTATGTAGTTTTCCGTCGGCAGGATCTTCTCGAACTTTTTCGCCAGACAAACTTCCGGCGCGACATGCAAAAATTTCGCACCGCCGCCCGCCCCTCGACCAAGCAGATCCGTTTCCCGCTCCAGCCACAGCCACAACAACCGATGCCGTTCGAGCGACAGACACCGCGGGCACAACGCATTCGGGCGGCTCTCGACATACCCGTAGGGCATAAAACGACGATAACGCCCCCCGCAAAGAGGGCACTCCACACCCCGGCCCTCGCCTCGCCGCCCCCGTCCGAGGGCATAAAACACTCCCGCCACCGGCATCATCCACCCCGCCAGCCGTTGCAGCACCCCGCGCGGCACATGGTTGAGAATAAACCTAATCATCGTCCCCTTCGCCGAGCGCCTCGGCAACATCTTTCTCAGCCTTTTCGAGCCGCACGCGACACCACGCGATCAGCTCCGTAGCGCGTTTGACCTGCGTCGCCAGAGTATCCACATCGAGTTCTCCGCCCGAGAAGCGCGCCAGAATAGCTTCCACCTCGGCGATCGCCGCACTGTAATTCTTCGGTTGTTTTTCCATACGGTTTTTTATCGTTTTTTTATCGTTTCATCACCAATGTCATCCCGAGCGAGGCCGCAAGGCCGACGAGGGATCTACCGTTTCGCCGCGGCCGTTGCCGCTTTCACTGTTTTCGCTTTCACCGTCCCGCGCGCCAGGGTAATATCAATCGCCTGCCCTTCCGCCAGCTCCGCCGCATCCAAAACCGCCTTCCCGTCCGCGCGAACGATCGCAAACCCGAGTGCGAGAATATTTTCCGGCCGCCTCAAATCCACCGCCTGTTCCATGGCCGCAAGACGTTCGGCGGCACGTGTCAGGATCATCGCCGGCCGCTCATCGAAAAAGGCCCTCAGCCCCGCCAGTCGGTGCCCCTCGCGCATCAGCCGTTCGCCCGCCAGCCGCGCAACCTCGCCCGCCAGCCGCACCAATCGCACCTCCAACCGCCGCGTCATCTCCGTCGCCCCCAGCGAAACGACCCTTCCGGCCCGTTCGAGACGTTCGCGCTCACCGGCCAAAAATCCCGAAGCGAGCTCCGCCACACCATCCGAAAATTCATCCAGGAGCGCCGCGAAGTCCGCAATCCCCTCGGCCAGCCACACTGCGACGGCGGTAGGAGTTTTCAGTTCCAGCGCGGCAACCATATCGGCCACACTTCGGTCTTTATCATGCCCGATACCCGTCACCACCGGCAGCGGAAACTGCGCGATGTGCGCACACAGCCTGTACCCGTCGAACGCCGCAAGATCTGTCACCGACCCCCCACCGCGAATTATCACCACGGCGTCGAAATCGTCCGCCCGCGCCGCAATCTCCTCCAGTGCCGCCACCACGGTCTGTTCGGTCGCCGCCCCCTGCATCACCGCCTCGAAAAGCTCCACCTCGAATTTCCACGGATATCGCGCCAGCTCCTGCATAAAGTCCCGCCATCCCGCCGCCGCCGCCGAAGAAACCACCGCAACGCGCTGAACGACCTGCGGAAAGTCCACTTCGCGGTTCATCTCCCACACCCCCTCCGCGCGAAGCCTCGCAATAGTCTCACGCCTCGCCCGCTCCGCCTCACCCAAAGTATACGACGGATCTATATCGCTCACGACCAACGAAAACCCATACAGCTCATGATGCGAGACGGTCACTTTCACCAGCACCTTCATTCCCGCCGCCGGCCCGCCGCCCGTCGCCTCACGAAAACGTGCGACCAGCGCCGCCCACGTTCCGCGCCACACCACCGCCCGCGCCTGCGCCCTCGGCACCGCGCCGCTTTCCGCATAGCCTCGCCCGCCGCGTCCGTCCGTCCCGCCCTTCTCGACAAGCTCCATATAGCAGTGCCCTGTTCCCGCGACCCTCACATCGGCAATCTCCGCCGCCACCCACACCGGCAGCGGAAATGCCTCGACCAGCGCCCGCGAGACCCCGGCCATCAACTCCCCGAGCGACAGATGTTTCTTTTGTTCCATTCCCGCAAATGTAGAGAAAATTTCGTACTTTTGCACTCTGATATGGCAGACAACATAATATTACAGCGACTCGAAGGACTGAGGTCGAAATACGACGAACTTCAGACTCAGATGACCGCTCCCGACGCGATGACCGACATGAAACGTTTCGTCGCGCTCAACCGCGAATACAAGGAGCTCACCCCCATCATCGAGGCCAGCGAGAAGTATCGCACGGCCCTCGGCAACCTGCAAAACGCCAAGGATGTCTTCGCGACCGAAAAGGACGATGAGTTCCGCGAGATGGCGCGCGAGGAGATCGCCACCCTGGAGCCCGCCCTCGAACGTCTCGAAGAGGAGATCAAGCTGCTTCTCATCCCCAAGGACCCGCAGGACGACAAGAACGCCATTCTGGAGATTCGCGGCGGCACGGGCGGCGACGAGGCCGCGATATTCGCGGGCGATCTCTACCGCATGTACATCCACTACATCGAGCAGAGAGGTTGGCGCTACGAGGTGAACAGCATCAGCGAAGGCTCGTCCGGCGGCTACAAAGAGGTGGTGATCAAGGTGATCGGTTCCGGTGTGTACGGCGTGCTCAAATACGAGAGCGGCGTCCACCGCGTGCAGAGGGTTCCTCAGACCGAAACCCAGGGCCGCGTCCACACCTCGGCGGCAAGCGTGGCCGTGCTTCCCGAGGCCGAGGAGTTCGACATAGATCTCAACATGAATGACATCCGCAAGGACACTTTTTGCTCCAGCGGCCCGGGCGGCCAGAGCGTCAACACGACATACAGCGCCATCCGCCTCACCCACATTCCCACCGGCATCGTGGTTCAGTGTCAGGATCAGAAGTCTCAGCTCAAGAATTTCGACAAGGCGTTGGAGGAGCTTCGCACCCGCATCTTCAACCTCGAATACCAGAAATATCTCGACGAGATTGCCGGCAAACGCAAAACGATGGTCTCGACGGGTGACCGCAGCGCCAAGATCCGCACCTACAACTATCCTCAAGGGCGCATCACCGACCACCGCATCGGCTACACGATCTACAATCTCGGCCCGTTCATGGATGGCCAGATCCAGGACATGCTCGATCAGCTGGTCGTGGCGGAGAACGCCGAACGCCTAAAAGAAGCCGCGATATGACCCGCGCACAACTTTTCGACCGGATCCGCACCAAGCGCAGTTTCCTGTGCGTGGGCCTCGACCCCGATGTGCGCAAAATCCCCGCCGGCCTGTCGATCTTCGAGTTCAACCGCGCCATCGTCGACGCCACCGCCCCCTACGCCGTAGCTTTCAAACCCAACCTGGCATTCTACGAGGCGCACGGAGCCGAGGGTGTTGCTCAATTCGAACAGACGTGCCGATACATCCGTGCACAATATCCCGAGATCATGATCATCGCCGACGCCAAGCGCGGCGACATCGGCAACACGAGCGAGATGTACGCCCGCGCGTTTTTCGACACCGACCTGGCCGACGCGGCGACACTTGCGCCCTACATGGGCCGCGACACGGTCGACCCGTTCCTGAAATACGAGAACAAATGGGCTGTGATCCTTGCGCTCACAAGCAACCCGAGCGCCGACGATTTCGAGACCCTCAAGCTCGCGGGCGGCGACCCGCTCTGGAGGGAGGTACTAAGAAAAGCCGCCACCTGGGGGTGCGAGCCGCACGGGCAGTTCAAAAGCCCGACCAACGAAGACCGTGTGATGTTCGTAGTCGGGGCCACCCGCGCCGAAACCCTGCAACAAGTCCGCGAAACAGTCCCCGACCACTTCCTGCTCGTTCCCGGGGTGGGAGCACAGGGCGGCAGCCTCGAAGATGTCGCGCGCCACGGCATGAACCCTCAGTGCGGTCTTTTGGTCAACTCCTCACGTGCGATAATCTACGCCGACACCACCGGTCGTTTCGCCGAAGCCGCCGCCGCCGAAGCCGCCAAAGTCGCCGCCGAAATGTCGGAGTTGCTCCATAAGTATCTTTAGCGCGCCGCCTGCATCTCCGGCCCGCCACCCATCTCACCCGACTCGCCCGTCTCACCACCCATCTCGCCCATCTCACCCCTCTCACCCCTCTCACCCCTCTCACCCATCTCGCCCGACAGATACTCTTCCCGCAACTTTTTAGGCAGTTTCCGAACCACCTCCTCCACCGAATGAACGATCAACTCGGCGATGAGCCCATCGGGCACATCACTGTCCAGCCGGACATAGTTCCAAAGCGGAGTGTTATGATGTTCGGTCACGGTAACGCCGGAGTATCGTTCGCGCAGTTCGATGGATCTCTCGGGATCGCACTTCATCGCGGCCCTGAAATCCCCGTCCGCCGGATCGAGCCCGACATACGCGAACATTTTCCCCATCACCTTGAACACCAGCACCGTCCGGTCGATAAACGGCAGCGACTCCGAACTTCCGCGCACCTCCAGGCACCGGCTTCTGAACTCTTCGATATCCATATTTTTCTTCTCTCCGCCCTACCGCGGCATACTGTCGCATCCCCGCCTGCACCCCTGCACCCCTGCGCTCCTGCACCCCTGCGCTCCTGCACCTCTCTACCGCGGCATAGTGAACCGTTCCCGAAAAGCCCCGGCCGCCTCACTCGAAATCCAGGCCCAGCGCACGGCAATGCCGACGATCAGCACCACCATCAGCGCCATCATCCACTTCTCCTGCGTCGTTCGCGCGCGCCACCACTTCAGCATCGCTCTCAGACTTTGAAAGGCAACTTCACCGCCGCCAGATCCGCATTGGCTTTTGCAATTTTGGAAGCCAGCGAAGCCTTGAACCCCGCAAGCCGCGCGCGCAACTCCGCATCCCCCGTCGCAACTATCTGACATGCAAGTATCGCGGCATTCTGCGCCCCGTCTATCGCCACGGTCGCCACCGGAATCCCCGCCGGCATCTGCACGATCGAGTAAAGCGAATCCACTCCGTCGATAGAGTTGCTCGAACGAATCGGAACCCCAATCACCGGCAGCACCGTCGAAGCCGCGATCACCCCGGGCAGATGTGCCGCCCCGCCCGCTGCGGCGATTATCACCTCGATGCCCCGTCCCTGTGCCGCCGCCGCGAACTCAGCCACCAGCTCTGGCGTCCGGTGCGCCGACAGCGCGTTGATTTCGAACGGCACCTCCATCTCGCCCAGGAACTTGGCCGCCGCCTCCATGACGGGCATATCGGAGGTCGAGCCCATGATTATACTGACACGCGGTTTCATTGTTTCGATATTATTCGTTAGTTTTGTGGCAAAATTACGAAAAAAAGATGAAACTCCACGACCGTACATTCCGGGTGCTGATCTCGGCGGAGGAGATCGACCGCGCGATCGACCGTTTGGCCGCACGTCTGAACGCCGACTATTCCGCCCGCGCCGCCATTCAGCCGCCACTGTTCCTGGGTGTGTTGAACGGCGCGTTCATGTTCGTGTCCGAGCTGATGAAGAAGATCGAGTTTCATTGCGAGATATCGTTCGTCAAGCTTTCGTCCTACGCGGGCACCGGTTCGACCGGCAAGATTTCGGAGCTCATCGGTCTGAAAAACAACATCGAAGGCCGCGACGTGATCATCCTCGAAGATATAGTGGACACGGGCGAAAGCATGGAGCACCTGCTGCGTTCTCTCGCCGGCCACAGACCCGCGAGTGTCGAGATCGCAACACTTTTCTTCAAGCCCGGCGCCTTCACGCGAGATTTCGAAGTGAAATACCGCGCCCTTGAGATCGGCAACGAATTCATCGTAGGTTTCGGCCTCGACTACAACGAGTTGGGCCGCAACTTCAAAGATATTTACGTCGTGGAGGGTTGAAAATGAAGAGTGAACCCAAGTTGTCATCCCGAACGGGAGAGAGTGATCTGCCCGATATGTTTTCGGGCGGCATGCTGCCACTCGTGGAGGAGTTCTACACGCTTCAGGGCGAGGGCTTTCACACGGGTCGCGCGGCATGGTTCATCCGTTTGGGCGGTTGCGACGTGGGGTGCAGTTGGTGCGACGCGCGCCAGACATGGAACCCGCGTCTCTATCCGCCGGTGGAGGTGGGCGAGATCGTCCGTCGCGCCACCGCCGACAATCCCGCGCGGGCGGTGGTCATCACGGGCGGCGAACCGCTGATGTACCCGCTGGACGGGCTCTGCGAAGGATTGCACGCGTCGGGGATCGAGATTTTTCTCGAAACCTCCGGCTCCCATCCGTTCAGCGGCTCGTTCGACTGGGTTTGTCTTTCGCCCAAACGCCGTCTGCCGCCGCTGGACGAGGCATGGTCGCGTGCCGACGAACTGAAAGTTATAGTCGAGGGGCCGGAAGATCTGCCCTGGGCCGAGGAGTGCGCCGCGCGAGTCATGGCGGCGCGCAACGCCGCTGGCCGTGCAGCCGTATGTGGCTTTGAGGGTGTCGACATCGGTATTTGCGAAGTATCGTCGGCGCGCAGATGCAGCGAAGTCAGTGACACCGAGCGCAACGCCCCCGCCCGCGCAGCCGTATGTGGCTTTGAGGGTGTCGACACCGGTATTTGCGAGGTATCGTCGGCGCGCAGATGCAGCGAAGTCAGTGACACCGAGCGCAACGCCCCCGCCCGCGTAGCCGTATGTGGCTTTGAGGGTGTCGACACCGGTATTTGCGAGGTATCGTCGGCGCGCAGAGGCAGCGAAGTCAGTGACACCGCGCACAACGCCCCCGCCCGCGTAGCCGTATGTGGCTCTGAGTGTGTTGACACCGGTATTTGCGAGATGTTGTCGGCGCACAGATACAGCGAAGTCAGTGACACCGCGCGCAACGCCCCCGCCCGCACTTTCGAGCGCAACGCCCCCGCCCCCCTTACAACCCCCGCCGTGCCCCGCCCCGCCCCAAAGCTGTTTTTGCAGCCCGAGTGGAGCCGCCGCGACGAGGTCATGCCGCTGATTGTTAATTATATAAAAGAAAACCCGCGCTGGCGGTCGTCGCTTCAGTCACACAAATATATGCGCATACCGTGAGTGATAAGAAAATATTCGGTTGGGTGAACGGCCCCTCGCGCGCGATCGCACTTGCGGCGCTCGTGGTGTTGGTGGTGTTTTTCGGTCGTGACGTGCTCTCTTCATGGCACTTACGCATCGAAATAGCCGATCTCGAAAAGCAAAAAAAGGAGCTTCAGGAGAGTCTCCGGGCCGACAGCCTGCTGCTCGAACGGCTCGACGATCCCGAATTTTTGGAGCGCTACGCCCGCGAGCGCTACCTGATGCGCAAGGAGGGCGAGACGGTCTACGTGATAAGTGACGAATAAAATGTGTTTAAATTTCTGAATATTTAACCCGAAACGATGGCAGACGAAAAAATCATTTTTTCAATGGTGGGAGTGAGCAAGGTGCTCCCGAGTAACAAAAAGATTCTCAACGACATATACCTGTCGTTCTTCTACGGCGCCAAGATCGGCATCATCGGTCTGAACGGCTCCGGAAAGTCGACGCTGATGAAAATAATCGCCGGCATCGACAAGAATTTTCAGGGCGAAGTTGTCTTTTCGCCCGGCTATTCGGTCGGCTATCTGGAGCAGGAGCCGGTGCTCGACGAGACCAAAACCGTTCGCGAAATTGTGCAGGAGGGATGCGCTCACGTTGTTGAGTTATTGCGTGAGTATGAAGAAGTTAACGCCGCATTTGCAGACCCCGATCTCGACCCCGACGCGATGAATTCGCTCATCGAACGGCAGGGTGAGTTGACCGAGGCGATCGACGCGGCGGGCGGTTGGGAGCTGGACGCGGTTCTGGAGCGCGCGATGGATGCGTTGAGGTGTCCCGATCCTGAAACTTCAGTGAAAGTGCTGTCGGGAGGAGAGCGTCGTCGCGTCGCACTGTGCCGACTGTTGCTGCAAGAGCCTGACGTTCTGCTGCTTGACGAGCCGACAAACCACCTCGACGCCGAGTCGATCGACTGGCTCGAACAGCATCTCCAGCAGTATAAAGGTACGGTTATCGCAGTCACTCACGACCGCTATTTCCTTGATAATGTGGCTGGTTGGATACTCGAACTCGATCGCGGCGAGGGCATTCCGTGGAAGGGCAACTATTCGAGTTGGCTGGAACAGAAGTCCGCGCGACTCGCGATGGAGGAAAAACAGGAGTCGAAACGACGCAAAACCCTTGAGCGTGAGTTAGAATGGGTGCGTATGAGCCCCAAGGCCAGGCACGCAAAATCGAAAGCAAGGCTGGGCGCGTACGATAAAATGTTAAGTGAAGACTCGCGCCAAAAGGAAGAAAAGTTAGAAATATTCATCCCCAACGGCCCGCGGCTCGGAAATGTGGTCATCGAGGCGCATGGAGTCTCCAAAGCATTCAGAGACAGAGTGTTATACTCCGGCCTGGAGTTTTCTTTACCGCCCGCCGGAATAGTCGGCGTGATCGGCCCCAACGGCACCGGCAAAACGACGCTGTTCCGCATGATAATGGGCCTGGAACCACCTACAAGCGGCACTTTCCGCGTCGGCGAAACGGTGAAGCTGGCCTATATCGACCAACAACACAAGTCGATCGACCCCGATAAAACGGTCTATGAGGTCATCTCTTCTAATTCAGAACATGTTCAGTTGGGCAACCGCAGCGTTCCCGCGCGCGCGTACGTTTCAAGGTTCAATTTTGGCGGTGCCGACCAGGAAAAAAAGTGCGGCGTGCTCTCCGGCGGCGAGCGAAATCGGCTCCATCTGGCGTTGGCGCTGAAGGAAGAGGGAAATGTTTTGCTGCTCGATGAGCCGACTAACGACATAGACGTCAATACGTTGCGTGCGCTTGAGGAGGGGCTCGAAAACTTTGCCGGATGCGCGGTGGTGATCTCGCACGACCGCTGGTTCCTCGACCGGATCGCGACACATATTTTGTCGTTCGAGGGCGATGGCGAGGTGAAATTTTTCGAGGGCGGCTATTCTGAATACGAGGAATATAAGAAACTTCAGGGCATCGAGCCTGCGAAGCGAGTAAAATACAGAAAATTGGTTGAATAGCGCGGCGGCAAAGAGATCCAGGAGGCGCGAATAAATTCAGAAAAATATGGACATTACGGCGATACCCTTTAATAAACTGATCGGACTGAAGAATTCAGACGACGAGCGCTATCTGTTGATGCTGCCGGAGTGCGAACGATACGCCAATCATCTCGGAACCGTCCACGCGAGCGCTCTGTTTTCGTTGGCGGAGGCCACGAGTGGAGTGTTGTTGCTCAACGAATTAGGTGGTGGTGGCACTGTCGGCCGAGGCGATGATGACAACTGCCCGGAGCCTCTCGAAGCACCCGCCGAGTTCGCTTCCGTGGTGCGCAAGGTCGAGACAAAATATCGCAATCCGGCGCATGGTGCAGTGTTCTCGACGGCGACGCTGTCAGAAGATAATCGGTTGCTATTGAGCGAATTAAGGGAGCGCGGTAGAAGTTTTGCACACGTTACGGTCGAACTTTTCGATGGCGTGGCGAAATCCGACGCCGAGAGTAAGCCCGTCGCGCAGTTTGAATTCGAATGGTTTATCACTAAAATTAAGAAATAAATGGCTCAAAAACCGGCAATTCCCAAGGGCACGCGCGACTTTTCGCAGGCCGAAACCGCGCGCCGAAACTATATTTTCGATACCTGTCGCGAGGTTTTTCGCCTCTACGGATACGCCCCGATCGAGACACCGGCTATGGAAAATATTCAGACGCTGATGGGTAAATATGGTGAGGAGGGAGATAAACTACTTTTCCGAATTCAGAACAGTGGAGAGCAGTCGACAGCACCGCCCGAAAAAGGATTGCGTTATGATCTGACGGTGCCATTTGCGCGTTATGTGGTTCAGCATCAGAATGATATCGCTTTCCCATTCAAGCGTTATCAGATGCAACCGGTGTGGCGTGCCGACCGTCCGCAGAAGGGAAGGTACAGAGAATTTTACCAATGTGACGTCGATGTGATTGGTTCGCGAAGCCTCACTAACGAGCTGGAACTGATACAGATAGTCGAAAGTGTCTTCAGCCGTCTGAAAATCGGCGTGACGCTGAAACTGAATAACAGAAAAATTCTTGCCGGCATCGCTGAAACCATCGGCCATGCCGATCGCATGATGGACATAACCATTGCGATCGACAAGCTTGAAAAGATTGGTATCGAGGCTGTTAGGGTCGAACTTGCCGAAAAAGGCATAGCCCCTGCCGCAATCGAAAAACTCGAACCGATCCTCGCGCTGAACGGCGAAAATTTAGAGAAGTTAGATAAATTGTCTGTTGCTCTTGCGGGTTCAGAAACAGGGCTGGCCGGCATCGAGGAAATGCGATATATCTTCAAGATGGTCAATGAATTACGTGTCCCGCTCGCGATCGAACTCGACCTGTCGCTTGCACGCGGACTGAATTATTACACCGGCACGATCTTCGAGGTGAAAGCGGCCGACTGGCAGATCGGAAGTATCTGTGGCGGAGGGCGTTACGATGATCTTACGGGGATTTTCGGCATGCCCGGTGTTTCGGGTGTCGGCATTTCGTTTGGCGCCGACCGCATCTACGATGTCATGGCGGGACTGGAACTTTTCCCCGAGGAAGCCACCGGCGGCACGCGGCTGCTTTTTGTAAATTGCGGTGGTAATGAGGAAGTTATGTCGATACGGCTGCTTGCCGATCTGCGGAATCACGGCATTCCGGCGGAAATCTATCCCGATGCCGTGAAGATGAAAAAACAGATGGAGTGGGCCAATCGGCGTGCCATTCCGTTCGTCGCGATCATCGGCGAAGAGGAGCTTGCGCGCGGGGTGGTGACGGTCAAAAATATGCACTCCGGCGAACAGCAACAAGTTGATTTTGATCGACTTGCGGAGATGTTTATATGAATTTAACGGAGAAGACGCCATGAAAAACAAGTTTCTGAAAACCGCGGTGATATTTCTGATTTCGGTGGCGTTTTTGCCGATTTTATCGTTTCCGGCCCTTGGGCAGTTGCGTCCGGCGGAACGTTCGGCGGCGAGTTCAGTGGTGCGTTCTGAAGCACGTTTGGCGGCGAGTTCAGTGGCTAATTCGGCGGTGCGTCCGGCAGCGCGTTTTGAAGCATGTTCAGTGGTGAATTCAGCGGTGCATTCTGAAGCACGTTCTGAAGCACGTTCTGAAGCACGTCCGGCATTATCCCACGTGCCATCCCACGTGTCATCCCCTGCATCATCCTCTGTGTCATCCCCTGCGTCATCCTCTGCGTTATCCCTTGCATCATCTTCTGGGTCGTCTCCTGCGTCGCGTTCAGAAAACTTGCGGCGTCCCTCTCACCCCACCGAGCAGGAGATGCGCGATATTGCCGATCAGTATGGCAAACTGTCTGAGTTCTATCGCATTATGGCCGGAAATTACCTTGACACGATGAACTACGAGGCGGTGGTCGAAAAGGGGATCACGAGCATGCTGGCCGAGCTTGATCCGCACTCTATTTATCTGACGGCTAAAGAATTGCAAGCATCGAACGAGGAACTTGGCGGCGGATTCAGCGGCATCGGGATTGAGTTCAACACGCTCAACGACACCATCATCGTGGTCAACACTATCGTCGGGGGGCCGGCCGAGCGGGTGGGTCTGCTGCCCAATGACCGCATAATAATTATTGATAATCAGTCGGTTATCGGCATGAGTCGAGCCGATGTGCCCAAACATTTACGTGGCCCGAAAGGTACGAAAGTTTCTCTCGGAGTGTTTCGTCGCGGAGTGGCCAACACGTTGGAGTTCACTATTATACGCGATGATATTCCGATCAACACGATCGACGCGGCGTACAGGCCCGACCCGCGAACAGGTTATATTAAGGTGAACCGTTTCGGTGCGACGACGGGGCGTGAGTTTTCTGAAGCATTCGCGGCGCTCGGGCAAGATGTTGACGGACTGATACTTGACCTTCGGGGCAACGGCGGCGGATTTCTTCCCGAGGCGATACGTATGAGTGAATTTTTTCTTGACGACGGCCAACGGATAGTATCGACGGAAGGTAATATGTATCCGGTGCAAGTGTTTGATTCACAAAAAAATGGTCGATTCGGCAAGGGCCGCCTGATAGTTCTGGTCGACGAGATTTCAGCGTCGGCTTCGGAGATCGTCGCGGGGGCGGTGCAGGATTGGGACAGAGGGATCGTCGTGGGCAACACTACTTTCGGTAAAGGGTTGGTGCAGAGGGAATTTCCTCTCAGCGACGGTTCGGCCGTGCGGCTCACGATTGCGAAATATCTTACTCCGACAGGCCGTGCGATACAGCGTCCTTATGAGCGGGGGCATGCGGAGGATTATTATCGTGATGCTGTAATTCGCTATAACACCGAGCGTTATGGTGCAGGGGCTGCCGACAGTCTCGCGGCTCAGAACTCAACCGGTGCTGCACTTCCCGCCACATCTGCGGCTTCGGCTGCATCCACCCCCCAACTTTCCGCGCAAACTGAAATAAAAGAACAATTTCGTACTCTTCGCAGCGGCCGGATCGTGTATGGCGGCGGTGGGATCCGGCCCGATGTCGTGATGCCGGCCGATACGACGGGATATTCGAACTATTGGGCGAGGCTGACCCGAAGCGGGCGATTGCGCGAATTCGTTCAGAACCACCTCGACAGCAACCGTGCGCGGCTGGAAAAACAGTATCCTGAAATCGAGAGCTATCTGGCCGGTTTCGATGCCGGAACGCTGCTGCCCGCGCTGGCGGATTATGCCGCGGGGCATGGTGTCGAACGCGACGAGGAGGGGTTGGAAACCTCGCGCGAGTGGCTTTCGGCACAACTTAAGGCGCTGATAGCGCAGCAGTTGTGGAACACGGATGGATACTATCGGGTGAGCCATACCACGTTCGATACCACTTTTCGGCGCGCTTACGATATGATGTGCAACTGGCGTACTCTGGAATATGCTCCGGGCGATCCTGTGACCGATGATCTGGTGGACCGGATATCTCAATAATACATTTTTTTGCCCTATTTTCTTTGTCAAGTGAAATATTTCATTAAATTTGCACATCGGTAACCTTAACAAAACCCGAAACTAACTAATCTACGGAGGACTTGGAGCGATATGGGAGACGGATTTGATTTTCGCACGAACGACGGCGACGGGGGCGAAGATGTGTATTCGAAAGTTGTGCGGGCCGGGAAACGGACCTATTTTTTCGATGTAAAGGCAACGCGCAGTGGCGATTACTATCTGACAGTCACCGAATCACGCAAAAGATTGGGGCGCGACGGCGCTCCGGTGTTCGAGAAAAACAAGATTTTTCTTTACAAAGAGGATTTTGCAAAGTTCGCGGACGGATTCGACGATGCGGTCGGATATGTGAAGGTGCACAAACCGGAGTTTTTCGAAACCGAGGAGCGTGCAGCTGCCGAAGCCGCTCTCGAAGAGGAGTTTGCAATGCTGTAACGGTTTATCGGGGCGGGCGGACGATCGCTGCCCTGCTATTTCGGGGAGGGCGATTGACGCTAACCCACTTACTCGGGGAAGGCGGGCGACGCTGACCCAACTAACTCGGAAACACGGGGGCGGTTTTTTGGACTGCCCCGTTTTTTTGCATCATTACCCCTTTTTTTTGAGGAGGGGGGGGAGAAAGTTTACCTCAAACGACACATTTGGACGCGTCCATTTCGGGCGCGTTCTTTTTGTGGGTCGGGGGGGGGCGGGGAGAAAAACGGGGCGGGTGGTTTTTTGGTGGCGGTGGGGGGAATATATTGGGGGCGCTGAGAGGGACGGGGTTCGCGGCTCTCCGGGGAAGGGCTAACTGACCGAGCTTCGAGCGCCAAAATGTCTCCTACCACCGGCGTGCTTGGGGTCGCGCACTCTCTAACAGTTGCAGCGGGACCGGGAACGACTGAAGTCGACAGCGGCTTCCAAACCTCCGGAAACGGCGCGGCTGCTGGGGACTTACGGTGGGAGACCTCAAACATTTCAACGGGCGCCTGCCGACCTGGTGTGGCCGGAGGGCGGGGTTCCCGTTGCTGCCTTCAGCAAACTACCGGCTTAGCAGCTTGATCGTAGGTGTGCGTCGCGCTTGCGGCAGAACCCTCTCGCTTCCATGCCTTCGGGGGGCGCGGCGGACGGGGTTGGCAGGGGGGTGTTGCTTTTGTTGCTTTTTGCTTTTGTTGCTTGGTGTTACGGGGCAAATATAGTGTTTCGGGGAGGGGTTGTCAAGGTATATTTTTGGAATAAATTTTATTTTGTTGGTGGTCAGAGGGTTGGGAGGGGTGGATTTTTGGGGTGGGTATGTTACTTTTCGTTTAGGAGCGGGAATGACGGTGAATGGAGTGCGGTGGTTTTGGCAGGCTCGGTGGGCTCGGTGGCTCCGGTGGTTTCGGTGGTCTCGGTGGTCTCGGTGGTTTCGGCGGCGGGGGCGTATATAATATAGTACTCGATTTCGCGGGGGGCGGTGGCCAGTAGTTGCCGGGCGCGCGCGACAGTGCCGCTGGCCATGATGCCCGTGGCCCAGGCGTCGGCCAGAGCGCATTCGGAGGCTGCGACGCTCGCCGACAGGATTTCGCCAGGCGCCGAGGTGCCGGTCTTGGGGTCGATGGTGTGGGCTCGTGTGCGACCCGACTCGTCGACGAACCGGTTGCGGTAGTTGCCGCTCGTGGCGATAGAGGTGAGGGGAGGGAGGAACGAGACGACGGCCGTGTATTCGCCGCCGGTCAGGCCGGACGACGGTTTGTCGATGCCGATGCGCCAGGGGCGGCCTTTTGAGTTCACGCCGTGTGCGCGCACCTCGCCGCCGACTTCGATCATGTAATCGGTTGCGCCCTCGCCTTCGAGCAGGTCGGCGAGGCGGTCGACCGTCAGGCCCTTGGCGATCGAGCTGAAGTTGAGTTGCACGCGTGGGTCGGTTTTTGTTATCCGGCCGCTCTCGATGCTTATCTTGTCCATACCTACGAACGACATTATCGAGTCGATGTTCGGTTCGATCGACTGACGGCCCGCGCCGAAACCCCACGCGTCGACCAATGGCGCGACCGTCGGGTCGAAGTATCCATTGGTGGCGGTGTGTACCTCTTTTGCAAGCGCGAAACACTCTTCGAAGAGGGGAGTGGTGGCGGTGGTTTCGTTGCGGTTGATGCGGCTGGTGAGCGAAGAGGGATTGAAAACGGAGAATGTGAGGTCGATCTCGGCGAAAGTCGCGTCGATTTTTTCCGCAAGTTCCGCGGTCGGGCTTTTTACAACGATCGTGTAGGTCGTGCCCTGGGCGAAGTGGTTGAATGTTTCGTATTTAGACCCTGTGCAGCTTGACGCAAGCAGGGCTAAAAGGGGTATGAATCGCTTCATGTCGCGTGTCGTTTGTGGAGACAAAATTACAAAAAAGATCAAAAAAAGTGGGCGGAGGCTTGCGGATAACGAAAAAGTGGCTACATTTGCACCCGCTAATCCGGAAAGCAATACTCGAAAATCCGGCGCAGCGATGCAAAGTTCTTACCGAAAAGTTTTGGAGATTCGAAAAACTTGACGTACCTTTGCACTCCCTTTCCGTCAAATTTTTTTGCTCTGTCGGAGTTTTTGGCGAAGGGGTATGAAATCGGTTCTTTGATTTACTGGTATACTTGAGAGAAACAGAAATGTAGTTAAAGTTTATTCAATTCCTGAGACCCTTTCGGGGGTCTCGCAAAATGGATTCAAGTAGTCGGGACTCTAAAAGTACAAAAATAATTTTTTTACAATGGAGAGTTTGATCCTGGCTCAGGATGAACGCTAGCGGCAGGCCTAACACATGCAAGTCGAGGGGCAGCACGTAAAGTAACTTGTTACT
>QMCE01000254.1_pt1 | contig 53201 bp, 46 predicted proteins | sample 1821851 | NCBI WGS metagenome assembly QMCE01 (sample SAMN09453174, study PRJNA476694) | Termite gut metagenome, whole genome shotgun sequencing project. | isolation source: worker | host: Odontotermes sp. | place: South Africa:Pretoria | collected 2016-01-28
GACGATGGCGATGTACTGCTTTCTGCTGTTCGGCTTCGTCGTCGGCGGAAACCTCATGCAGTTTTTCGCGGACAGGTGCTACTCGAAAACCACGAACGGGCTGTATTTCAGTTTCAGGCGCACGCTCGCGGGGAAAATCATGGACTCGCGGCTGTCCGTCGTCTATGACAGAGGCACGGGCTTCTTTTTGGAGCGGCTCGGCGAGGATTGCAGGGAAGCGAGCCTTGTGCTTTTGGACATTTCAAGCTCGATAGTGACGCTACTCGTAAACCTCGGCTTTTTGTGTTATATAATGGTTTTAATATAAAATTTTACATAGTTTTTAAATTTCTGAAATGAGAGGGAGGTATTTATCATGACTAAAAAATTATTATGTCTGATTCTTGTTGGGGTTTTTGCTATTTACGGCACTAAAATGACTTCTTCGGCCGCAACGGTCAATGGTTCGGTTGCCGGCAACGATTACACGCTGGGTTTTTCATATTTCCGATACGACGCAAAATTTGAGGAATTTAAAAATAGGATGGAGTCGGCCGTAGAGTTGGTAAGACCTTCCTTTAGCGTTGCGGACCTAAATATCACAAGAGAAGTTGCGACGCAAATGTATTTGGAGTTTTGTTATATTTTCCCCAATCAGTTCCACGTATGGGACAGGGGATATACGTTTAATACGCAGAATAATGTGGTGACGACCGTTAACATTAACTATTATGGTTTTGGAAATACCGCAAGTAAGCTTACGTCGGCAAAGGGAAAATTTAACATGAAGGCAATCAAATTGCTCAATACGATTCCGACCAACGCCTCCGACCTTGAAAAAGTGATTTTGGCGCACGACTACATTGCAAACCATACCATGTATGCATATGAGTCGCCGGGCGTTTATGAATCCAAGCACTCGGCATACCAGTGCATGGTAGAGAATCGATCGACATGCACTGGTTTTTCGCGAGCGTTTCTACACATTATGACGCTTCTTGAAATAGATGCACGTATCGTAAGGGGTAATGACAATGTGGACCATACGTGGAACATGGTCAAGATTAACGATGACTGGTATCACATAGACGTTACACACGCGCTTAATAGAAGCAGTGCGGTGATGAATCAAAGGCTGGGACACGTAGGACATCAATATGAAGATTTTCTGCACAATGACGTGAGAAGACGAGCGTTTGATCCAAATTGGGTGACTTTGACGCCGCCCGCCGTCAGCAACATGTATGAAAACAGTTTCTGGGAAGACGTAGTGTCCGCTTTTTTCCGTTATGGTGACTCCCTGATTTATTTTTCAAAACCAGCTCCCAGTGCCAATGACGGGAACCGCTTGGTACGGCAGAATCTGACGGCATGGAATCCTTCCACTAATCAGACTACGCAAGTGTTGACTTTTGATGCAAAATGGAGGACGCCTACCGGCTATTATAGCAACAAGACTCCTTTTCTTGGTATGTATCAAAACAAGCTTTATTACAATACGCCGACGGCAATATGGCGTTACGACCTGCAGACGTCTCAAACCCAACTTTATAAAGATGAAGCAAATAGCCTTACCGGCGTACAGCAAATATTTGAGATGGCTGTCCGAGACAATACTTTGATATACAGAATCAAAGAAGACGCCAACGTTTCATCCAGAGTCGTCAGGGAAGAGGCAATAGATTTGGATACAGGGTTGCCCTATAGGAAGAGTGAAGTGTCCTTATGCAGGACGACGAATCCGAGCATTCTTTTAAATGATGGGGCGACACATAATTTTGCCACCAGGGGCGTGGGATATGCGGCGTCTACAACGGGCATAACGATAAACAATGTGGGGAACGTGCCAACGGGAGATTTAAGTATACAAATTTCAGGAGAAGACGCCAATGCGTTCACATTGAATAAAACAGGGGTGAATTCTATTGCAAGCGGCGCTTCTGACAACTTTAGCGTAGGATTTAAAGCGGGTCTTATAGCGGGAACCTATAACGCGCAAGTGAGTGTGAAGGAAGAGGGAGAGGTAATCCAATTCTTCTACGTGAAATTTACGGTTACGGGTACAACGCCTACTCCAAACAATGGCATATCCTTATGCAGGACGACGAATCCGAGCATCCTATTAAATAATGGGGCGACACATAATTTCGCCACCAGGGCTGTGGGATATGCGGCGTCTACAACGGGCATAACGATAAACAATGTCGGGAATACTCCGACGGGAAATTTGAGTATAGAAATTGTAGGAACGGACGCCGCTGCGTTTACATTGAATAAGACGACGGTGAATTCTATTGCCGTCGGTGCTTCTAATAACTTTAGCGTGGGATTTAAAGCGGGCCTTTTGGCGGGAACCTATAAGGCACAGGTACATGTAAGGAACGCGGGCGGAATGACCCAATTTTTCAATGTGAAGTTTACGGTTACGAATTAGGAAGGTAAGAGGGTTAAAGGAACTGACTTTATTGGGGGCCGTAATTGGAAGGTCCCCATGTTTTGCGCAAAGGCATATGTCGGGTGTGCGAAGTGTACTACGCAAGGTTGCACAAAGCGTGCCGCGCAAAGTTGGGGTGGATTTTAAATTAAAGTGATGCTATAATGTACAATATGGTAACTGTGGCTAAGATTTTATGGCGTGTTTTAGGTTCTAGACACGCGGGGTGGCGTATATGCGAAATGTAACGGGAGGAAAGGACAAGCTCATCCTTCTTATTCGAATCCTTCTTATTGTAGCTGTTCTTGAATTGGTGGTGGCGGTGATAGCTCCAATCATTACGAGAAGCATGCGTTATTATAACGCCAAAGAATCCATGCGGTTGGGAGATTACGTTAGTACTATAAAGGAACTTGATAATGAAGATATGGGGGATTACAAAGATGCCGTGGAATTGCTGAAAGAGTCCCGCTATCGATGGGCACTGGATTTGTATGGGAAAGGCGAGTATTCACTTGCCTTGGAGCAGCTTTTGTCATTGGAGGCGTATAAGGATGCGGACGATTACATTGAACGCTGTTTAACTGTTCAAAAAGGGGAGAGATACATTGAAATGGGGAAAAACCGAGAGGCGATAGACGTGTTGCAAACCGTATCCACGTATGAAGCGTCCGAAAGCCTTATTGAGGAAGCGCGATTAGCCATGAAATATGAAAGATATTCAAAGGAGAATGAATCGGACTCCATTGCGGAATCTTTGGATGGGGAGAACAAGCAATCCCTCGAAATGAAGTTAGACGGTTTCTATGGGGAATGGCATTCAACTGGTTCCATGGGGGAAACACATCTGTTTTCCCAACACCTAAAAAATGGAAGGGAGTACGGCGTCTTATCTATCTCCGACGTAAGGCAGAGTCCCTATGAATACGATACCACGATATCTCCAGACGTGGTAGTGAGGTATTATTACTTCGACGACCCCAAGCAAGAGTATTTTGACGTATTCCATAAGGAGAGGTCGTTCGTCAGCGATAGAGAGATTAGTTACGTGAAGACGGTGAAAGCAGGTCGGGACGTGACGATTGAGATGGCTTGTAAAGGTGAAGTGGAGGGGGAATCGTTTTGTGACGTGGATGAAGAGACGATGGGGGAGATGGAGAAAGAGCTTTACGGAGGGATTGATGGAAGGCCAATGTTGGTTAATGCGTCACCGCTCACGGGAGTTGCGACTCCGTACAAGTCAGTGCTGGAGGATTGGGCAGACTGGACTTTATCCGACCACGCCTATGATGGGCCTGCACCGTGGCGTAATTTATACGATTCCTTTGTTCTACCAAAAGAATGGCATTACGCCATTGAAGACTTGAATCATAACGGGAGTCCGGAGCTGATATTGTTGTGGGGTAAGGGTGGCAACGATTATACGATATCCGCCATATACTACCTCAAAAAAAGAAAACCCGTTTGTCTTTACGCTCGTGAAATGAAAGACTCCAAGTGGGTTATTGATTCAAATGGTACCATACTAAGCTCTTTTCATAATGGCATTTGGACTTACAGTTGGTCAGTATCGGAATTGTCATCGGATGATTCTGAATTTATCGAATTGGAGAGTATTTTCTGGGAGCGGGATTATGAGGCGGAAAAGGTAACGATACACAAGTACAAAAATGGTAAACAAACAAAGATGACGAAATCAGAGTATAATTCGATTACCGAGCAATATCACGATATGTCCAATATAAAGGCAGGGTTGGATTTGATACCATTGTTCCAGTAATCGGGTCAAGCCTTTTCATGCGCCGTATCGTCGCCTTCCTCCTCGTCTTCAATCCGAGTTGCAAACTGGCTTCGCACGATTTCTATGTATACGTCGTCCCGTCGTCCTTCGCTTACCCTCTCCACAAGCGTAACGGCAGACAGGAACTTTTCATTCTCATGTAAAGCCTTATAGTAGTAATTTAACTGTTTGAGCGACTTGTTGTGAATCCATAACACCGTTCCCGCAATCACTTCCGTGACGGCGCCGGCAACCATCGCTATGATGGCGACGTTGAACTTTCTGAGCCAGAACACCATGACGACCGCCGCCACAAGCAGCACCACCCCCTTGATGGATACCACGACGGAGATGAGGTAGGAACCCTTGGCTTGCCTTTTGCTAATCTCAAAATACTCCCCCGTCTCAACGGAGTTCTTCAACATCAGTACCAGAATATTGTTTTCCAACGTCTCCTTTTCATCTTCGGGCGACCTTGCGTCAGAATCCCATATCCTCTTTTCGAGAACCATATTTTCAAGTAGGTCTTGATATACGGGTTTTTTGTGCGTAGACCTTTTTGACAAGGCGTTTGTGACCTTGACAATCTCTACGAATAGAAGAAAGATACCCAAACCCAACACTACGTTAACGAGTATTTGTTGGATGCCAGGGTCGTCTTCTAAAAGCGTAACGGCAGCGGATGACACGATGACGATGAACATAAGTATGATTACCCAATATTTTTTAAAAATGACCCAGTCGCTTTTCTTCTCCTTATCCATATATGATTCTTGCCCCCGAGATGGATGGCTTCATCATAGGATATTGTACGGGTTAGCCAAATATTCTACAAAACGTTGAACTCTTAAAATCATATAAGTGGACGAGCGGAAGGGTGACTGGACGGGTGTTTACAAAAAATTAACAAATGTAGACTTGACAGAAGGTGAATTCATTACTATAATGTAAAATATATTAGACATTATGAACGTTAAATTTGTCTATTTATCCAACACAATTGACCTGAAAGGAGATTGCGTATTATGTCGTACAACAGTAAGAGAACAATTGTCAGCATGGTTTTAGGGGTTGTGGTAACCATCGCCTATGCGTTCTACGCCCTGGGCGAAAACGCACCCAAATTGGAGGACGTAAAGTCTTGGGCGACCGTCATGTTGGCGTTCATCGGCGTTGGCGTTGCGGCAACCGTGGTGGCGCAGGTGATTTTCCACATTGCTTCCGCCATCGGGATTGCGGCGAGGGAAGGGGAAGGAGAGAAAATTGACAGAATCATTTCTTCCTCCATGGTGGAAGACGAGATGGGAAAGCTAATCAGCTTGAAGTCAACCCGCTTCACTTTGGCGCTGGTCGGAACCAGTTTTATTGCGGCACTTGTGGCGTTGGCCTGTGGAGTGGCAACCGTGGTGGCGTTGCACGCCCTTTTTGCGGGGTTCGCCATCGGTTCTTTGGTAGAGGGAGCTGCAAACGTTTATTATAACGAGAAGGGTGTTCATAATGGCTAAAAAGATGGTAATAACCAACAACATACGGAAGCTTCGGTTTTTTGCAAATGAAATGACGCAGCTTGAGTTGGCGGAGAGGGCGGGTGCTTCACGGCAGACGGTTGTCGCATTGGAGGCGGGAAAGTACACCCCGTCGTTGGAGATGGCGTTTCGGATTGCGGACGTGTTTGGTGTGCCGATTGGCGAAGTGTTCGAGCGCAAACTGGAGGGTGGGGACGATGGGCAAAAGGAACAAGTGCAGCAGTAATGCGAAGTTGGCCACTTCCCATGATGAAGGAATGGAGGAAGTAATGAAAGCTATAATTTGTACCCAATATGGTTCGGCAGACGTCCTCAGACAGATTGAGGTGGAGAAACCCATACCCAAAAAGGATGAAGTCTTGGTTAAGATTTGTGCCTCTTCCATTAATTCGGCTGATTGGCGCATTATGAGAGGAAGCCCGTTGCTGGTGCGCCTACAGGAAGGTCCATTTCACCCGAAAAGGAACAAAATACGGGGAATGGATATAGCCGGAGTCGTAGAATCGGTCGGAGAGAATGTTGTCGCGTTTGCGGTTGGGGACGAGGTGTATGGTTGTATGGGGGATAGTGGGGGTGGTGGTTATGCGGAGTATACATGTGCAAAAGAGAGCGCATTGGCCCCTATACCGGAGGGGGTAACGATGGAGAGGGCCGCATCCATACCGATGGCGGCAGTTACGGCGCTACAGGGGCTTCGCGACGTAGGGGGGATAAAGGCGGGCCAGCAGGTTTTGGTCAATGGCGCTTCTGGTGGCGTCGGCACGTTTGCGGTACAGCTTGCCAAATCCTTTGGAGCGGAGGTGACGGGCGTGTGCAGTAAACAAAATGCGGAAATGGTACGTTCCCTAGGCGCAAACCATATAATTGATTATGCGAAGGAAAATTATACCAAAAATGGCCGACAATACGACTTGATTCTTGACATTGTGGCGAACCATTCCCTTGTGGATTGCCGCCGCGCGTTAAAACCCAATGGTACGTGTGCGGTGGTGGGATTCTCATCTTTGGGAATGGTGATGAAAATCATGCTGTTTGGAAGGCGCGCGTCCAAGAACGAGGGTAAAAAAATCGCACAGGTATTGGCCAACAATACCAAAGGCCAAGACTTGGTCTTTCTGAACCGTTTGCTGAAAACGGGGGACGTTAAACCCGTTATTGACGGTTGCTATTCTTGGGGCGAGATTAAGAAGGCGTTTGAATATTTTGAGAAGGAACATGCCAAGGGCAAAGTCGTCATAAAAGTAAATATGAAATAATTTCATTTTGGTGGTTGACATTTTGAATAATTCCTATATAATAATGATTATCAATAAAAATTATTATTATGTCTGTGGTTACGTACACGAGGGTTCCGAACCGCCTGAGAAATGTCCACAATGCCATGTACCCGCTTCGAAGTTCAAAGAACAACAATCCGGTACTGGCCTGGTCTACGCCGACGAGCATGTAATCGGCGTTGCCAAGGACGTTGACCCGGAGATTGTCGAAGGGTTGCGTCAGAATTTTATGGGTGAATGTACGGAAGTCGGCATGTACCTTGCCATGAGCCGCCAAGCCGACCGCGAGGGATATCCCGAAGTGGCGGAGGCATATAAGAGGATTGCGTTTGAGGAAGCCGAGCACGCCGCCAAATTTGCCGAGTTGTTGGGAGAGGTAGTCGAAGTCTCCACCAAGAAGAACCTTGAACTACGCGTTGCGGCAGAGCATGGAGCGACGCAGGGCAAGAAGGACATTGCCACGAAGGCGAAACAACTCAACCTGGACGCCATACACGACACGGTTCATGAGATGTGCAAAGACGAGGCCCGCCATGGAAGGGCGTTCCAAGGATTGCTGGAACGATATTTTTAAAAGATGAACAGAAAAAGAAACACCATCCAACGACGAATCATCTTGGATTCCGTGAAAGAATTAGACATACATGCGACGGCCGAACAGGTGTATGAGAACGTTGTAAGCAAACATCCCACCATCAGCAAAGCCACCGTTTACAGGAACCTTGCCCGAATGGCGGAAGCGGGCGAGATTCTTAACATCGGCAACCTATTTGGCTCCGTCCATTACGACCATAATTGTCACGAACACTACCACTTTGTATGCGAGGAGTGCAAGCGGATATTTGACGTGGACGACTGTTTCCTGGACATTCCCAGTCGATTTACCGGCATGGAGGGATTTGAAGTCACGGGCCACCTATTGACGTTCCGCGGTCTGTGTCGGGATTGCAACTCAAAGAAGAATGCGCCAACGCCCGCCCCGCCGTGAGGGGAGGGCGTTGGTGGTATAGGTGGCATATACTTAAGGTCGGCAAACGGAGCAGGGTTCGTAGGTATACCTTGCACTGGATAATGGTATCGGATGCCTTGATCGGCTTAGGTATCGGCAACCTGACCTGTGGTATTTTTCACCCGTATCCGTCACGTATACTATGTACTCGTTAGAATTGCTGGATTTGCTTGGAACGGTTTCCTTTACGTTGAGGGCTTTAAGAAGAGGCTTGTTGATTGCCCCCGTTACTTTTAGTCCCTTTTTCTTTTGAAATGACTTAATGGCGGCCTTTGTCCTTTTTCCAACGGCGCCGTCCGTCGAGCCACAGTTGTAGCCCCTTTTGTTCAATTTCTTCTGTACGTTGGCAATCGTGGTACTGTTGTAGGTCTTTGCGGATGCCTCGCTCACAATGTTATTTGAGATGAGGGAAGGGGCTGCACTGGATGCCAAACAGAAAGCAAGCGACAAGATGCAGATGAGTTTTTTAACAGTCTTCATAGAGTTGTCCTCCAAAATGGGATTTTGTACAGCATAACACAAATAAGGGGAAAATGGAAGAAAGAAATAATTATTTTGTCTTATTTTATTTTCAGTCTTTATTTGCGGTAAAAATTAAATCTTGACAGGCGTTGTGTAAGGTGAGATAGTTATGAAAGGTAATAATTTGTCTGCCCCTGCTTCACAGATGTTGTTCTATACCAATATAGTGGTTATAAAATGAGGAAGGAGAAAAGGGGATGCCAAGTCTAGTCCTAGAAGGTGGGACGTTTCGCCCGATTTTTAGCGACGGGGTTATGAATGCATTGTTGGAGGAAGAAATTCTGTTCCCTTATTGTATCGGGGTGTCGGCGGGAATTTGCAATGGGACTTCGTACATTTCCAGACAACCCAGAAGGAACTTGGAGATTCTTCTTAAATACAGGAACGACAAACGATACATCGGGAGCAGGAATTACCTGAGATGCAGGAGCATTTTTGGTATGAACTTCGTGTTCAATGAAATTACCGAACGGTTGATTCCATTTGACTTTGACACGTTCTTTAGTGACCAAGGCCGGTTCCTCGTCGGGGTTACCAACGTGAAAAGTGGTCAGGCGGAGTATTTTGAAGGGAAGGACTTGGACAAGCATGGGGCCTTGTTGCGGGCGACCTGTGCGATGCCAATGCTTTTTCCGACGATTAAGGTGGGTGAAGGGCGGTATTTGGACGGTGGGTTGAGTGACCCCATCCCCATTAAAAGGGCGATTGCGGATGGCAATGAGAAGCATTTGATTCTGCTGACGCGGCCCAAGGGATACCAAAAGGGGGTTGACACATATGACAAGATGGCTGCGGCGGCACTGCGGCTTAGGTATCCGTTAATTAGCCGTCTGTTGCTGGAGCGGCACAAGAATTACAATAAAATGGTTCGTTTTTGCGAGGAGTTGGAGGAGGAAGGGAAGGCGGTCTTGCTTCGACCGGAATACCCGTTGGATAGCTATGAGTCGGATTTGGGGAAGATACAGGCGAATTTCGAACATGGGTATGAGATGGCGAAGAAGCGGATGAGGGAAATCGGGAGACTGCTGTAGAATAAAATGGCGGCGCATAGGACGAAAAAATGCTTGCATATTGCGCCGGAACGTGCTAGAATATAAACTCTCGCGGATATGGCGGAATTGGCAGACGCGCCAGATTTAGGTTCTGGTGGGGACACCCCGTGCAGGTTCAAGTCCTGTTATCCGCATTGCATGAGAATAATCCAAACCTTTTCTTGATTGGAGAGGCGTTCGGATTTGTTTATAATATATGTTGCGGTTTATAATTGGCTAAAACCGAGCTGGAAGACAGAAAAGGCTGTCCAAACTGAAAGGTCTAATCAAAATCACCCCATGATTTCCTAATAATAGCCCATGTAATCAAGGGGTGTACTACTGCGCCGAGGACGCTGTTCATGGAAAATAAAAATCCAAACGTCGATACGCTAACAATGGCAATTAATGTAGCACTAGCACAAAGAATAAAGAAACCTCTTGTTTTCGCCTTTAATATCATGACGTGACCTAGAACTATTCCACACTGGAACAACACCAACAGAAGAATAGTTCCACGTCCAACGTTGGTGTATTGAAATATTAAGATTGCATCCTCCGATTGCGACATGGCAAAACTTAAATTACCGAACGCACCAATCACTTGCACTCCGCACATTTTTGCCGTATAATCAATTTACAAAAGGGATTATATGGGGAGGAGTTGAATGATTTGAGCTACAGTTTGGATACCCTAATGGTAAATTGCACAAAGAGAAGATTTAATGCGGTTGTTTGCGAAGATAAGCAAGGAGCAGTTGAGTATATTCTAGAGAATTTCCCTTTGGATAGTGATATGACTATCGGAATGGGCAACTCATTGTCCTTAGAATCTTTAGGAATTAGGGAGCGTGTTGTCGATAAAGTTGCTGCTGTATATCGGCATGTTCCGGGTGTTGCGGATGACGCAACGAGGGAGGCACTTTTGGCTGACATATACTTAACCTCTGCCAATGCAATTTCATATGACGGGCAAATCGTCAATATCGATGGTACGGGAAACCGTGTTGCCGCAACGTGTTATGGACCGCGGCAGGTCATATACGTTATAGGTAAAAACAAGATTACTGGGTCACTTGAAGAAGCCATTAGCCGAGCACAAAACACCGCCGCTGTAAAAAACGCAAAGAGATACAATCGTAAAACGCCTTGTACCGTCACCGGAAAATGCGAGAATTGCTTGTCTCCTGAATGTATTTGCAGCGTCATGACAATTCATAGAAAGCAACCAAATGGGCTCAAAATAACAGTTATTCTTGTGAACGAAGAATTGGGGATTTAGTCTGAGGCGTCAATGGTAGGGGTTCGCAGTTGTCTTGACATTTGTCCCTTCATTCGTTATAATCCCATCAAGGAATAGAATGAGGGGGATGGGGCCAATGTCGAACGGATTAAAAGATATGATTGAAAAAGCAAAAGAGGCGTTAGACAATGCCGGTGAAAGAAGAAGGCTGTTTGATGAGCAGAAGGAATCTTATCGAGTTACACTGTCTGATTTTGAGAAAGAGAATCTGGTAAGGTTGTTGAGAAGGCAATATAGAGGGATGACATTGCTTGTCGCCTGCATATGTTGCATTGTTGTATTTGTTGGTGCAATGTTTTTGCTTTTTGAGGACTTGTCAGGGGAAAACGTCGTTGTAATTAGTTTGTGTATAATTTTCATGCCGGTGATGGCGTTGTCAATGGTGATATATGTTCGTCACCGTACGATAATGGCGACGAACAATTCGAATATTGCATATTACCGCTTTAAGGTAGTTGATAAACACAGTGTACGGCATACGAAATCAAGGCGCTACTATATTGCGACTACGATTGATTCGAACTGGCGTATTGAGGTCGATTATCACTGTTACAGAAACATTGAACAGAATGATGAGGTGTTGTATTATGAGGTGAATGGATCAATGAAGGCTTTTCCGTGGAGCCTGATTAGACAATAATAAAGTGGTTTGACATGAGTTTTGAGGATGAGCCCCCGGCCGTCGCCGACCAGAGGGCTTTCTACTTGATGATGTGCAAAAGTGCGGGGTGTCCCGTAAGGCTTCTTGGTTTTGGATCAATGATTACTTCTTCAATTTTGCCATTCTTATATAGCCTTTCTTGTCGCCAACCTTGACTTTGGCCCACTTGCCCTTCTTGCCAATGCGTATGATCTTGACCTTCATACCTGCGGAAAGTTTCTTGATTCTCATCGCTTTTCCCTTTTTCTTTTTGGTACGGAGATAGACCTCTTTTGCTACTTCAACTTTTTTTTTGCAATTTGCCTCTGGGCCGTTTTCCAACACCATGGCCGTGTGATGGCCCACGCATACAAGAATGTCGCCCGCCATTAGGTTCTTGTCGCTCGTTAGGTACTTGCCGTCGGTCAACACCTTGAATTGGCCCGTCGCCTTTATCGCCGCAACCATATTGCCGGTATAGATGTCTTTTGACAATTTGACCCCCGCCGCATTTATGCATACGGAGACAAAACTGGAGCAGTCACATTCACACTTTTTTTTGATTTTGGATAAGTCAAAACTTACTTTTGTGGCTTGGTCATAGAGAGTCGTCCTTTGTGCTTGGTCGTATCCAACGTAATCGTTCGCACATCCAGCCTTACAGGTCTTCACGATGCCGCTTGCCACCGTATCTGTCTTGGGCCTTAAAACGTGCGTCCACCCCTTGTTGTACCAATCCCTTATACATAACTCCTTCTTGGTTTGGTCGCCGGCGTCTCCCGCCGCCGCCTTGCCATTTTCATCAATGCTTGCGTGTCCAATTTTAATTGCCATCAAAATCCTCCCTTTCCGTCTGTTGCTTGACAATGGTCTGCACATTCGGTGACATCGGTAACCCCTAATGACAGTATATGTCGAATAGCCTCGAACGTTGCCGAATACATTCAGAGGTGGCAAAACTGCGAGGAATGTACCATGGTGGAGCAGAATGGGTAACGCAACATAGACAAGAATTACACTTGAAATTATAATTCTCCATGGTATAATGGGATTTGCATTGGCAAGACGAATAAAGACTTGATCGAGAACGCTTTGTGAAAAGAGGTGAATCAGATTGACGCTGTCGCAGATTGTAACTATCGCAGGCAACGCCTGCGCACTTGTGATATCGACCCTTTTAATGGTGGGAGGCGTGGTAGGCGTCAATCTGAAAGAGAAGATTAACCGGCGCTTTTTAGCAATGCTTCTATGTACCTTTGCGGGAAGTGTTTTTGAGATTGTCCTCTCTCTGATGACGAATGCGTCTGGTCAAACAACGAAATACCTGATTCTAGCCGTGGATTTTGCGGACTTTACCTGTGCGAGTTGTGTTATCATTTCCTTTTCACTTTATTTGTACGAGTTTATTTCCTCGAAGAGTGACGTGCCAATCAAGCCGTTCGTAATTGGAGCAGGGTTAAGCGCATTGAACATACCGCTTGTGGCGGCGAAGGACGTCATCCTTGCGCTTGAAGGTGATGGCGGGTACACGCAAATCAGCGTCCAACTTTCCACAATCATTCCCATTGTATGCATCTTGCTATCTGTCGTAGTGACGTTGCGGTATATCCGGCTGCTTAGAATGCGGGAGTGGGTATCCCTTCTTCTATATCCGATTATCCCCATGTGGGGCGCACTTGTCCAATATTTTATCCCCGGCGTGTGGCTTTCCTTCCTGGGCGTTGCAATCTCGCTGTTTTTAATATACACGAACATTCAGGTGGAACTCGGGCGGCGTTTGCTGGAGCAGGAAATTGAGCTTGGTGAAAGCCGCCGCTTGGTTATGCTCAGTCAGATACAGCCACATTTTTTGTACAACTCCCTGACCGCCATCCATAAGCTGTGCAGTATTGACGTCGAGAAGGCGAAAAACGCCGTCAGTGATTTTGCGCATTACCTTCGCGGCAATCTGGAATCCCTTAGCCAAAAACGGATGATTCCTTTTGACGACGAGATGGAGCACGTGGAGACTTATTTGTCATTGGAAAAGCTGCGTTTTGGTGATAAGCTGAACGTCGTCTATGACGTTGGGGCGACCGATTTTATGGTTCCCCCCTTGACCGTACAACCAATCGTGGAAAATGCGGTGCGGCATGGTATTGTGAACAAGGATGGCGGTGGAACCATAACCATTCGAGTAATGCGAACGGAGTCCGCCGACGCCATAGTCGTCGAAGACGACGGAATCGGGTTTGAACCAATGGAACGGAAAAATGACGGGCGGGCGCATGTCGGCATCCAAAATGTGCGTGCCAGGCTTGGCATACAGTGCGGTGGAATCTTGGAGATTGAAAGCGTGCCTGGCTTGGGTGCAAAAGTCGTGATTTCCATACCAAGGCGAAGGGGGGAGTCGCCGTGAACATTATACTCGTAGACGACGAACGTTTGAGTTTGTTGGACTTGGAAGAGACGGTACAAAAGGCTCTGCCGGGAGAGGGGCCGAAGTGTTTTTCAGACGCAAAAGAGGCGTTGTCCTATGCGAAGGGGCATCCGGTGGACGTGGCGTTTTTGGATATTGACATGGGTGAGGTCAGCGGCCTTAACCTGGCTAGGGCGCTTAAAAAGCTTCGGCCGGACGTCAACATCATTTTTGTGACGGGTTACGTGCAGTATATGGATGAGGCATTCGAGCTTTACGCGTCGGGCTACGTGAAAAAGCCGGCAAGGGCGGAGCGAATCAAGAAGGAGATTGCCAATCTACGCAATACGTTGCCGAACGGTGCCGCAAAGCTGCCGGACGGCGTGGGGGCGTTTACTTTTGACCACGCCATGCAGCGCGTTTACCGTGACGGAACGGACCTTTTACTCAAGCCGATGGAGTACAGAATCCTACTCGTCCTTGCGTCAAAACCCGGCGCATTCTTTTTGCCGCAAGAGCTATACGAAAAGGCTTCCGGTACGGGTACGGGTGACGACCTCCGTTCCCTGTACGTACACATGTCCAACTTGCGGAAGAATCTTGGTCTGTACGACGTAGGCAAGAAGAACGTCGACATTGAACATAAGCGGGGTCAAGGATATCGACTCGTCGTCCATGGTACCAATCCACGTTAGCATAATGAAGACCAGAAGCGTCATACGGCACGAGCCTAAAAATATTTTTAGGCTCGGTTTTTCGTATTCTCTTATCTTGAGTATGGCGTTAAAATTGAGCTTAAAAAGCGTCCCAATAAGGATGCTTTTCTTTCGCCCGTCGTTGTCTCAGGATGGAAATGGGGCGGAGGGGAAACGACATATTTCGCAAGAATAAAAGGAGGGAATGAGGACATGGGTGAATCAATCAAGAAAAGGTTGTCCCTAATACTTGTAGTGGCGTTAATCCTTGCCGGCTTGCCGGTGGACGCGGAAGGTTCGGACGAGGGACGGGGCGCGTCGGTGCTGGCGGTCGTCGCAGATTGGAATGCCGAAGTTGGCGGCAGTGTAACGGCCAGCGTGGAAGGCGACGTCATTACGGTGTCTGGTACGGCGGGAACGTTGGAGAATCCCGTAAGAAGTACATTGGAGCTAGTTATCGACTCCCATCAAAAGGTGGTGTGGGAAGCCGACCTGATTGGCAAGGATAGCGGGACGATTGTATTAGGGAGCGGTACGGACGTGGGCGGGACGTTCGAGGTTAGGGGTGGCATAGAGCATTTGGTTTCGAGCGTCACGGGGGGAATGGCCTTGCTTACCGCAAACGCTCCGATGACCATCCACGTAAACGGCGGCACGGTTAAGACGAGCGGTAATGACGGCCGCGCCATAGGCGTCCTTCAACCCGACGTGACGATAAACATTACCAATGGCGGCCAGGTTGTTGCAGCGGGAAATGGGAGCGAGGGTATCAGCGGCCACACCCGCACCAAGGTTATGGTAAGTGGCGATGGAACAAAAGTGAGCGCCGTCAACGACGGGGAAGAGGATTGGTACTCTGGCGCAATCGTAATGGAAGGCGCAGATTACGACGTTGCGGTAGAGGATGGCGCCCTCGTGGAATCTACGGGCGAGTACAGCAGTGCCATCCTCCTTTACCATTCCGGCAAGCTGTCGGTGGATGACGCGATGGTGCAGGCGAGCGGTGAGGGGTTTGCCATCGAAGTATTGTACAACGAAGAAGCCTACGGCCCCCAAAACAAGGACACGGACATACGGATTAGAAATCATGCCAAGGTTGTCAGTTCTGGCAATAGTTGGGGCACGATCGTCGCCGTTACTTGCGTCGCCAACCTATCCATAACGGATGCCGAAGTAAAGAACACGTCGGACGATGGGAGCGGATTTGGGAGCGCCCTGTATACGGGCGACGGCAGAGTCACAATCGATGGCGACTCCGTAATCCATGCGGATGTCGGCAACACGATCCATGCCCGTGGCAACGTCACAATCAGTGGCGGCGCGCAGGTCACGACGACAATGGACATGCCGACCATTTATGTGGAGGGTGACCTTGCGATACATGGCGACGCCGAGGTTGAGGGCAATAGCAACTATGCGATCGGGGCGGAGGGTGATGTTACGGTAAGCGGCACCGCAGTCGTGACTTCATCAGGAGACAGCCCCACCATATATTCGACCGGAGACAGCGTTCATATAAGCGGGGACGCCACCATTAGTCCAACCGGCAATTCGAACGCAATCAATACTTCGGCTGACGTTACGATAGACGACAACGCATTGGTGGAGTCGGTTGGGGACTGGACGGCCATATATACTTTCGGGGGCGGCAACGTCCATGTGGGCGGCGAGGCGGAGGTTTTGGGACACGCCGGCGGTGCCGCCGTCTATACGGACGAAGGGGGTGCCGTCACGATAAGCGGCGATGCAGTGGTTAGTTCGGAATATGTCAACGCCATCAATTCTTCGGGCAAGGTCACGATACGTAACAACGCATTGGTGAAGGCGTCGGGAGAGTATTCTACCATTTGGGTGAGTAGTGCCGACGACCAAATTGAATTTGCGGGAGGCGTCATACAAAATAATTACGGAGGCGTTCCTTATGCCATCGACACCAACAATGAGGCGCTTGACGCCGTGGTTGTCACGGGTTCCGCGACCATTCGAGGCGAAGTGTATGCCAACGTAACCGTTGAGGAGGCGGGTACGCTGCGGGTCGGCACGGAAATGGAAGACATGATGGCGATTTCGGAGGGAAAGACGTTGGCGAACAACGGTACGGTCGTCAATGGGAACGTCATCACGAATTATGGCACCATTACAAACGGCGTTGGTGCAGTCTTTACCATGGCCGACGATGCGTTCTTGTGGAACTCCCCCGTGATAACGGGACTCAAGAACGGCAAGGTCAACCAACCTTATGGTGAGACTCCCGCCTTGCATCAGAACGGGGAAGCGATTGACTCTGCTGACGATACGAGCGGCGCATGGCCCAACGGTCTTTCTATGGATGCGGCGGGAGACATTACGGGCACCCCTTTGGAGGTGGGGGAGACAAACGACATCCGAGTAAAGGTTTTCGGCGCACCTAGTGTGCTTGGTGGCCAGCCTGCTTCGTTTGAAGGGTATTACTCCATGAAAATCACCGAAGGTGACTCTTACGCCGTCAAAGTTAACAATGGCAGTAGCGACTATGCCGAATATGAGGAGGGGGACGAGGTCACCATTACAGCCGTCGAAGCCCCAAACGGCCAGCGGTTTAAGGAATGGATGGTCGTCAACGGAGGCGTGGTTTTGGACGATGCGGCAAGTACGACGACGACCTTTACCATGCCTGTGGGTGATGTGGAGGTGACTGCAACTTATGAGGCCAAGCCCGCCCTCACCGGTACGGTGACGCTTACGGTCAACTCAGCCACTGGGGAAGTGGTGGCCAATGCTGCCGGCGGCAACGTCGCCGTTGCTGGAACACTCACTTACACATGGAGTGGTGGTGCGTCCGGTACGGGAACCACGTCAGAGCCCACCCTTGGAATGGAGGCGAAATGTACGGTAACGGGTAGCGATGCGACGGGCTCAATTACAGAATCCGTGACGGTGTACAAAGTGGAGTCAGAGCTGATTGGAAATGTGGAGACGGATGCCGTGACTATCGCCGATGCTTATGGTAAGGTTGGTGACGCTATCGACATCGCATATACTGTTGCGCAGACGGGCACCCAAGAAAACGGCGTGGCTTTTACAGGGGGAGGCGTGGTGGATAGTGGCAGCTCGGCAACGTGCGTGATTGCTGCGACGGATGCTGTAAGCGGTATTATCACCATCACGGCAACGTTCACACATACGAATGTTCCCTCCACTCCTGAGCCGACGGCAACCCCAACGGCGGTTCCGACGGCAACCCCAACGGCAGTTCCGACAGCGACCCCAACGATAGTGCCGACGGCAAGCCCGACGGCGGTTCCAACCTCTGACTACACACTGTACTACGATTCCGAGGACGGCGGCAAATTCTTCAAGTACGATGTGGAAGAAGAAGAACCGACAGAGGAAGAGGTGACCGGATTGACGGGCTGCACTCCCGACGGTCCAACCTTGAAACTGGACGGCTTCCACTTTGAAACCACGGCGGATATCGCGTTGGTAGTAGCGGATGGCGTGACAATCGACCTCACGGGCGACAGTACAATTGCTGCTACTGCTGCTACGAATGAGGATGGTATAGGTACGGGTATCGGTATTCTGGCCACCGGCGCCCTGACATTTTCAGGAACGGGAAGCCTGCGTATTACGGCATCTCAATACGGTTTGCAAACTATTTTCGGTGACTTGACCGTGGCGGGCGGAACGATTACCGTGGATGCTGCCGGTATTATGTCCCATGGCCTTAGCCTAGGCGGTAATATGAAAGTTACAGGTGGAAAGCTTATTGCGACAAGTGACATAGTACAGGCGGCCGGGGTTTCGATGGTGTATTATGGATACGCAACTATTGACGCAGACATTAGGGGCAGCGCCGACGCTAGCGGCATTCCGCTTGAAGAAGTAGAGATTGGTGCGTATGGGACACAGAATGAGGATCAGGTGTATAGGACGTCTGAAAGCGGGGAAGTGGCGAAGTACCTCGAGTTTACAAAGGCGGGTTCACCCAAAGCTGCCTTTGGCGATGTAACGGTAAGCGGCACGATGGGAACGGGGCTTTCAGGTCAGACGGTCACAATCACGCTTACGAATGATACGGTTGCCTCTGAGGGAATCGACGTGGATGATGCGGCAAGCTGGCTTATGGGACTGGATGCAGGTTTGCCCGCTGACGTAACAGTCGCAGCCGACGGCACGGCGGGCGAAAACACGATTACCCTCAGCTTTGGCGGCACACCCACGGCGGCGTCAACGGCGGTGTTCGGTATCAAGATACCGGCAAGCGCCCTCGCCATCAGCGAAGAAGATCTTACGGCGACAGGCAGAGCCCAATTTGCCATCACGGCAGCCCCAACGGCGACTCCGACAGCGGTTCCAACGGCGACTCCGACAGCGGCTCCAACGGCAAGCCCGACGACGACAAGCCCGACGGCGGCTCCAACGGCAAGCCCGACGGCGACTCCGACGGCAAGCCCGACGGCGACTCCGACGACAAGCCCGACGGCGACTCCGACGACAAGCCCGACAGCGGTTCCAACGGCAAGCCCAACGGCGGTTCCAACGGCGACTCCGACGACAAGCCCGACGACAAGCCCGACGGCAGCTCCGACGGCAGTTCCGACAGCGACCCCGACAGCGGCTCCGACGACGACCCCGATGGTGATGCCAACGGCGATGCCGACGGCAGTTCCAACGACGACTCCAGTGGCAGAAGTAAGCACGGTAACGAAAGTAACGATACTAAATTCGTCTACAATAGTAGTGCAAGGGAAGGCTCAAACCTTCCAAGCGGAAATAATCGGTACCAACTCCCCGTCTCAAGACGTAACATGGAGCATCGCCGGCAACCAATCGAACAAGACCAGCATTGCACAGACAGGAAGGCTGGCGGTGGGAGCCGACGAGATGGCGAGCGTCATTACGGTCAAAGCAACCTCCCAAACGGATACGACGAAGTCAGCGACAATTGATATAAGAGTGGCGGCAAGGAAAGGCACGGAGGTTGTCTCGGGAAAATTCAAATATAGGATTACGAACGAGAGGACGGACGGGAGTGGAACCGCAGTCCTGATTGGATTGGCAGAAGGAAAATCGGTGAAAACGGTGACCGTACCCAAGACGGCGACGTGGAATGGATTTGTTTATAAAGTAACGGCGGTAGGCGCAAAAGCATTCTATAAGAACGCCCAAATAACGTCCGCCACGATTGGAAATAACGTGATCAAAATAGGCAAGAGGGCGTTTAGGGAGTGTACCAATCTGACAAAGGTGACGGTTGGGAACAGGGTGAAAGTTTTTGCGAACGGCGTATTTTACAAATGTCCCAAGTTAAGAACCGTGAATACGGGAACGGGCCTCACGACGATTGGTGCGCACACGTTCTGCCATAATACGAAGATGCGGACGTGGAACATCAAGAGCAAACGATTGAAAACGGTGGGGAGGCATAACCTGTTTATTTGTAGGAGGTTGACAATCAACGCGCCATCGTCGAAGGTAAAAGTGTATAAGGCAGTCTTTAAGAAACAGGCTCAGAGGAAAAATGTGGTTGTGAAGTAAAAATACAGGGAGTTATTGACGAGTAATCAGGAGGGCTGGCATGAGGAATGAAAGCAACCTGTGGGTGCGTACCAATTTGATTTTGTGCGTGATTCTGATTGCGGGTTTTGTAGTGGTGACCATCGTGAATTACTCCTCCAATTTCGGGTTGCTCCGACGCAATGTGGAGCATGTGTCGGAGTTGACGTCCGAAAGCATCTACTACCAACTCAGTTCGTACCTTATACAACCCGTCAGCGTATCCCTGACCATGGCCAACGACACTCTGCTAAAACATCTTCTTGCCGAGGAAGGGGAGAGGATGGAGGATGACTCCTATGTGGCCCAACTCCAAAAATATTTGGACGCCTATAAGGAGAAGTATGGTTTCCACTCCGTCTTTTTGGTCTCCACCCAAACCAACCGATATTATCGTTATAGCGGTTTGGACAGGGTGTTGACCCCTGACAATCCTGAAAACCAATGGTACTACGACTTCTTGGCCAACGAGGGGGAGTATACGCTTGACGTGGATCAAGACGAGTCCCAATCCGCCAACAGAGCCGTAACGACCTTTGTTAACTGTAAAATATACGGTGATGACGGCGACGTAATGGGGGTGGTCGGCGTGGGGCTTCACGTCGGCAACCTAGAGGAACTCTTACAAAATTACAAGGGGAAGTATGGGATGCGGGCGGTGCTTATAGACGACGTGGGTGCCGCCGTCATTTCATCGGAACACGATTTTGATGATCCAGCGGGCGGCATGTTCCATAATTTTATGTACGTCAATGAGTCCAACCTTGGATCCGTCATTGCGAAGACGGAAACAGACCAAAGACGCTTTTGGGTGGAGGGACGCCAAGGCGATTGCTTCGTGGCGTCGCAGTACGTCTCGTCTATTCAATGGCATTTGGTCGTAGAGGGGGACTTCTCCGCAATAGAGGGGCAGTTTAAGAAACAGCTTTCTCTGGGGGTCGCCGTTACTGCGTTTATTATGCTGTCCGTATTGGTGATTGTAAACAGGGTATTGTCCCACAATGGTCGTTTGCTGAGGTTGGTCGCTTCACAGGAATTGGAGTACCACGACCTCGTTAAAAAAGCCACGGAGGAAATGTATGAGGACGTCTATGAATTTGACGTCACCCACGATTGTGCGGTGGGCGAGGAGACGAGGAAGTACTTCCAAGAATTAGGACTAGGGCCGGATGCAGGGTTTACACAGGCAATCACGGCTATTGCGCAACAGCAGGTGAAAGGGGAGTTTCACGAGGGATTTCTCGCCATCGCCATGAGGAAAGACATATTGAGGGCGTTTGAGGGAGGCACAAGGGAGTTTACCTATGACGTCATGATCAAAAGATTTAACGATACGTATGGCCATACTGCGGGCGACCTCTGTCTAAAGGAGGTTGCCAGGGTGCTGCGGGAAACCGTGCCGAACGAGGTTGGCTTCGTGGCGAGGTATGGCGGGGAGGAGTTTGTCATCATATTGCCAAGTTGCAATGAGCAAGGAGCAAGAATCATCGCCCATAGGCTGCTTCAAAACATAAGGGAACGCACAATCCCGCATGAAAAGAATGGGGACGGCCATTGCGTCACGTTCTCCATCGGCGGAGTGACTGCGGATGCGGAACAAGCCTATGACTTGGAAGATTATCTAAGACGTGCGGACAAGGCATTGTACGCATCCAAATCAAAAGGACGCAATTGTTACACCGATTTTTCGTGAAGCAGGCATACCCATAGGCAAGGGCGCAACCGACCGGTTGCGCCCTTGCCAAATGGTAAAGCGGTAGCCGCGACATGAATTACAGTGGCAGGTCGGCCGCCTTGCAGTCAACCCATACGTTGGTACGACTTGCAGCATTGGAAGCAAAGAGGTTTACGTCGCAAATGCTCCACAGTCCCGTCGCAGGATCCTTCTGTCGGATGCGGGTAACGTGGTACTCGTTGGAACGGCTAAACACGGTCGAGTCAATAGTCGTCGGCGTCGTCGTAAACGCAGTGTTGTCAAAAGATGTGGAATCTACGCCGGAGCCGTCATATTGCGCAAACTTCTTCACGTCGGCCACGACGCTTCCGGACGCTGCGGCAAGTTGTACGCTTACCGCCGCCGGCCCCTGGTAATTGACAATGTACGTCAAGTTGCCCACGGGAACGCGCAGCGAGCTGCCTGGAACGGAAAGGTCCGCACTGTAGATGGGCAGGTTTGCGCCTGGACGTAAGTTGGGGGTCAGATAGCTGCCGTTTCGGTTCGTCACTTGCAGAACATAGGAGAATGGTGCATTCTCCTTTACCGTTATGGTGGGGGAAAATCCGGTGGGTCCCGTCATGCCGGTCGGTCCCGTCGGTCCGGTTGGCCCAATTCCTCCGGTCGGCCCCTGCAATCCTTGCACGCCCTGCGGCCCGGCCATGCCGACCGCACCCGTGAGACCGGTCGGCCCGGTCGGCCCAGTCGGTCCTTGCAACCCTTGGTCACCCTTTGTTCCCGCCGTGCCGATGGCGCCGGCTGGTCCTTGCTCTCCTTGGACGCCTTGCGCCCCCATGGGACCAGTCGGTCCAACGGCGCCGGCTGGTCCGGTCGGCCCCTGTATTCCTTGGATGCCCTGTGGCCCGGTCGGCCCCGTGTAGCCAGTCGGCCCCATGCAACCTTGGGGGCCTTGCGGCCCGGTCGGCCCAATGAACCCTTGTGGACCATTGGCGCCTTGCGGTCCGGTCGGCCCTTGCAGTCCCTGGACGCCCTGCGGCCCCGTTGCGCCGATGTCTCCCGTTGGCCCGATGGGTCCCTGCGGTCCCGCCACGCCTCGCGGCCCGGTAATGCCTTGGATGCCTTGGACGCCTTGAGGCCCCGTGGGTCCAACGGCCCCGGTCGGTCCGACAAACCCTTGCAATCCTTGCATACCCTGAGGCCCCGTGGCACCGACGGAGCCTTATATATTATGAAACAAAACTATATGAAACTGCGGTTGCGTCAAATTGCATTAGAGTCAGTATTGAGTTGTATGTATTCTGCAATCCGGCGATACTCGTTTGAAAACTTGAACTTAACCTTGATGTTTCCACCCTCGTATACCGTAACTTGCTCTACAAGCTCAATTAAAACCTCCCTCGTCAACTTGCTAATGTTCTCGTGCTTCTGAAAAGTTGTTAAAAATGGGTTTTCAACATCAATCCCATTTTCCAGTTCTTGCTTTTCCTCTTGCAAGTTATGGAGTACCTGGTTTATGGCTTTTATCTGCCGCTCGTATTCCGTATGCATGTTAGAGTAATCATTTTTTGTGATTTCACCATCTTTCCAATCTTGATAAAGGCTTCGCTTGTAGTGTGTAATCTTTGACAACTCTTTTTCCTTTGCCGCAACCAATTCATCCAGCCTGATAGACTGCTTTTTTTGTGAGGGAGCGGCATTGACACGCGAGACAACTTCGGAAAACTCTACCGCAATATAAACCATTTGTTTGATGGACTGCAATATTCCCTGTTCCAGTACGTTGTGTTTAATGGTGTGCTTGGTACAGATTTTTTTCGATTGAGACTTATAGGTGCGGCAATGGTAATAGGTGTTTTTGCCAACCTTACTTCGCACCATGCCTTTTCCGCAGTCTCCGCAGCGAAGAAAACCGCTAAAAAGGTATAGGTTGCTTTGATTGGGTGCGGTTCTGGTATCCCGCAATAAAAGTCCTTGTACCTTTTCAAAATCTTCACGGCTAATAATAGGGCTGTGGGTATTCTCAACAACAAACCATTCATCCTCTGGAACGGCTTCCTGTACATGGATTTTATAGCTTTTCACACGGTAGCGCCCTTGCACCATGTCACCGACATAAATACGGTTTTTTAGGATGCCAGTAATGCTTATGAAGCTCCATAGGGGAGTTTCGTCCCCTAAATTTGGATTTTGATATTTTAGCCCCTTGCTTTTTTTATAAGCTGACGGGCACAAAATACCACTGTCATTCAGTTTGCATACAATTGAAGTCTTGCTCATCCCTTCTAAAAACCATGTGAAGATACTTTTCACGTTCTCGGCGGCTTCCTCGTCGATGATAAGTGCGTTTTTATTGTTGGGGTCCTTTTTATACCCATACGGTGCAAAGGAGCCAATGTGAAGACCCTTTTCCCTTTTTGCATCAAAGGTTCTTCGAACGCTTTCCGATGTTCCCCTCGCATGTTCCTCGTTTAGCACGCCTTGAACCGGCACGGCTATGTTTCCCGCATTTTTCGGGTCTTTGTAGGTGTCGATGGGTTGTTGGTAAAGTGAAATGAACCGCACGTTATTTCGTGGAAACCAATCACCAAGATAATAGCTTTGGTCTCCATTGTTGCGAAAGCTTCGGGCAAGGTTCTTAACAATGACGCAGTTGATTTTCCCCTTCCTGATATCTGCCAACAACCTTTGGAAGCTCTCTCTTTCTTCGTCCGTTGTTCCGCTCACGCCGTCATCCACATATTCCCCCACATAAACGTATTCGTCACAATCGTCCTGTTGTTCGAGAAAATCAGTTAAAATGAGCCTTTGGTTGGTGATGCTTTCCGATTCATCCTTCCCACGCTTGTCTTCACGAGATAAACGAATGTAGAATGCCACATACCAAATCTTGTTCTTTTTTGGAGCTTTTGAAATTGTCTGTCTGTTGGCTACTCTTGCCATGTGTCCTCCTTCCTATCACATTACTCTTATAGGATATCACTTGTGGATATTGCGTACGAATGTACCAATGCGAAAGTCGTATTATAATCCACTTTTCTTGCGAATGAGAAAACCAGTAAGAATCTCCTCAATAGAAGGTGCGCCGTCATCAAACTCAAGCTGGATTCCCATATTGCCATAACGAAAGCAAAAGGGATTGTCAAGATTCTTCATTATATAGGCAAGACGCTTTTCTTTTGGGAGGGAGTTGTCAAATTTCAATGTGCTTATGTCGGTCAAATCTTCCACATTTTCTTTGGTGACGTCCACACTCATAAACTTGTCAATTGTCTTTGATACTATCAAAATCGGTATCCTCCTAAATTTTATAGTCTTGCACGATACACTATATGCATTTTTTTGATTGTCCTATGTGAAACAAACAACATGTGCAAAGGGCGGTATTCAGTCTTTTCATCAATCCCGCCCAATGGCGCCGACGTATTCCTTCAAACGCCGCTTGTCAATTGTTCGCAATTGCTCCAGCAAGACATAGGAGTTGCATTCAAGCCCCGTATGTTCTCCTATATAACAATGGGTGGGTAAAACACTGGGTTGGGCAAAAAATCCATGTGGAAGATGATGACTATGCCGCCATCGTAAATGAAATTGGAAATGGTAAAGGTGTGATTTACTGTACAACAAGCAAATGCAATCCCATTTTGGTTTGCAGTAAAAATGCTTGCAATTTATTTTGATGTATGTTACATTTTATATGTAGAAACTCTTCTACAAGAGGATTTTTGAGGCTCAAAATGCCCATCCTCTTGTAAGCACTTTGAAAACATAAAAAAACAGGAGAATACAAGAGTAATTCTAAGCATTCAAGAGTAAGAATGGGAAGATTAAGGCGAAGGATAAATTTAAAAGCTTGGACGACCTAAACTAAAGCAGTGCCAAAGGGGGGCTATGAAAAATTTCAAGAGCTTAAGGCTGTATCAAAAGATAATTCTGGTCATTTTCTATCTATTTATACTGGTGGGAGTGGTAAACTTTATTAGATTTCCACTTGGTCTGTATGAACAAGATTAGGTAATAAGGAGTTTTTTGAGGATGTGCAGAATTATCATAATGATTACTCGGATGCAGAGATGTCGCAAATAGTGCTTGGGTTTGGGTATTGGGATAGGAATCACGATATGTCGTATCAGTTTGAGGCAAGTAAAGAGAGCCAATATAATGATTGGGAAGTTAGGAAGAAACACCCGTACTCGCGGCACAATGCGCCCACTTTTGTGAACGTCCGGTATCCGATTCGTTATCGGATGAAACCCAAAAGCTGCCGCACTCTGATTTGCATATGCTTCTCCATCGCAAGCAGACGTTCCTCCGGCCAGTTGATGGACGGATGGCGTTTAAATGTAAATCCGATTAGGTTGCGCAGCTGTGCGGCCTGTGTTTTTCCGCATACTTCCGAAAAGACGCTCTCAAACGTAACGTCGGGATATGCAGGAAAGCGTGTTTTGGCATAGTCCCCTAAAGCAGATAAATCACTGGGCATAGCGAAGTTGAAAAGGGAAAGTCCATGATCAAACAGGGGAGCAGGGCTTACGATCTCACCGGAATGATTATTGCGAAGCAATCCGAAATTGCCGAAATGCCGATCCTCGTTATAGATTACGGCATCAAACACAAGCATACTGCGGATACTTTCGTAAAATGCATCACCCAAATCCTTATAATACATTAAAACGGCTTTCAATCCTCCGGTGCGGACAATGCGCCCAATCGGGATAAACGCTGTGTCTATATCTGTAAACAGCCTACATTTTGAAGCGAGGATACCTTTCCAATTTTCTAAATCATAGTGGATAGAGGGCAATCCCATAACCTCAGCGACTTGATAGGCGTAATATTCAGCAAACGGTTCATTGCCTGTATTCGCTGCGCCGCTTGTGCCCCCTTTATAGAGATAGATACCGTCATTCTCAATCAATCGCCACGCTTTGGGAAGCATACCGTTTGTGGTAAGCTCCGGGGATGTGGTAAACGCTTCATGGCTTGCGCCGATCCCTGTATACGCTACCAGCGACAGGATTTCGGAAAAGCGGTTCTCGTAAAGGTTATATTCAGCGAACGTCCCCGTGAAGTCTTGTGGGACAATCCAGTAACTATCATTCAAGGAAAGTCCTTTGCACACGTCGATAATCCCCTTGGTATTGTTCACCGAAAGCTGTAAGGTTTTCAGGATTTCCTCAACAAAGGTACGGTTTTTGGGGATTACCCGCCGCCGAAGCCACGGAACTAAATCATCATCGGATAGCCCCAAATCCAGCGGAAGAAGTTTTTTGTCTTTGTCGCTAACCGATAGGATTGTAGCGGTCAAACCCTCAATGCCTTCTTCTGCAAGAGAAAACGTCAGCAATGTGGTATCGTATAGCCGCAATTCATAATGAGAGTGCATGGGGAATACCTCCTTTCGCCGTCAAACTCAGATTGCGCGAAGGCAAAGTGAGCATCATCAAGCTTGCTTGAATGGTGCGAGCGCGCCCGCAAACCTGAGCAGGCTCGCGAAGCGTGCCGTGCAAGGTTGCGTTTATTATACATTGATTTCAGAGGAAAAGCAATTAATAAACGAGAAAAACCAACATGCCTACAAATACGGCATTGTGATAGTTCTAAAATGTTTGTTTGGTATCGCTGTTTCATATTATTTACGGCTCCACGGCGCCGGTAGGGCCGATGGAACCCCGCACTCCCATGGGACCCTGTGGCCCGGTTGCCCCGACGTCGCCGGTTGGCCCGATAGGGCCTTGTAACCCTTGCACGCCTTGCGGTCCGGCGGCACCCGAATCGCCGGTTGGTCCGATGGGGCCTTGCAACCCTTGGATGCCTTGCGGCCCCGTGGGTCCGGTGACCCCAATGTCTCCCGTGGGTCCTTGGATGCCTTGAATGCCCTGTGGGCCCGTTGCCCCTACGGTTCCGCTGGCACCCGTGGGTCCCTGCAATCCTTGGATGCCCTGTGGCCCGGTAGCGCCGACAGATCCGGTGGGGCCGCTAAGCCCCTGCAACCCTTGGACGCCTTGAGGCCCCGTTGCGCCTACGGCGCCGGTAGGGCCGATGGGACCCAGCAACCCTCGAAGGCCCCTTGGTCCCGTTGCTCCGGTCGGACCCACAATTCCGATTGGTCCCTGCAATCCTTGGACACCTTGTGGCCCCGTTGTTCCGGCGACGCCGTTGGTACCAGAGGACCCCTGCGGGCCGGGAGGGCCTTGTGGGCCAGTGGGTCCGGTGGGACCCATATTGCCGTCGGACCCCTGCAGACCTTGGACGCCTTGTGGCCCGGTTGAACCGGTGGGCCCCACTTTTCCGATGACGCCTTGTAGCCCTTGGACGCCTTGTGGCCCGATTGGCCCCATTGGGCCGACGGTGGCGGGGTAGTTATGACAACAGTACCTGCATGTGGGTTTACCACATTTACAGTAATTAGACATTGATACATGCCTCCGAATTCCATATTTTTACTATTTATCATATTCACATTATTTTCCATGTTTCCCGACAAAATGACTGAAATTAACCAATATAGTGTAAAAATATTTGGCCATCTTGTAAATCGCCGACGTTGCCGCCCTAGTCGGGCTGCGTTCTCATGTTTTGCGGGTCCCAAGGTCATGTTGTTTCATGCTCGCATGAAACAACATGACCTTGGGACCCTGGTATCACATCGTGCTTGCCGTAAGGAATTGGGTATGCTATAATGTCTTCAAACGTTATATTGCGCCCGGAGGAGCGAGTGCGCATGAAATTGTCGTGGTTCTGGAGGAATCATGGTATAGAGATAGAAATGGAGGAATGGCATGAACATCACGCTTAAGGATGGTTCCGTCAAGACGTACGGGGAGGCGAAGACGGTGTACGAGGTTGCCCTCGACATCAGCGAGGGACTGGCAAGGGTTGCCTGTGCGGGCGAAGTGGATGGGAAGATGGTGGATTTGCGGACGAGGTTGGACGGGGATTGCGAACTCAACATCCTGACATTTCGGGACGAGGGGGGCAGAGCCGCGTATCGGCATACCGCGTCGCACATTTTGGCGGAAGCGGTGAAGAACCTTTATCCGGACGCCAAGCTGGCCATAGGGCCGTCTATCGATACGGGCTTTTATTATGACTTTGACCATGCGCCGTTCAACAGGGAGGCGCTGGATGCGATAGAGGCGGAGATGAAGCGGATTATCAAGCAGGGCGAGCCGTTGGAGCGTTTTGAGCTGCCGAGGGAGGAGGCCATCCGCTTCATGGAAGAAAAGGGTGAGGACTACAAGGTGGAACTCATTCAGGACCTGCCGGAGGATGCGGTCATATCCTTTTATAAGCAGGGGGAATTTGTGGACTTGTGTGCGGGCCCCCACCTTATGAGTACGAAGGGCGTCAAGGCGTTTAAGTTGACTTCTTCTTCCGGGGCGTATTGGAGGGGTTCCGAGAAGAACAAGTCATTGACCAGGGTGTATGGAACGGCCTTTGACAAGAAGTCGGACTTGACGGAGTATTTGACGCGGTTGGAAGAGGCGAAGAAGCGCGACCACAACAAGTTGGGCAGAGAGATGGAGATATTTACCACCGTGGACGTGGTGGGGCAGGGTTTGCCCCTGCTCATGCCCAACGGGGTGACGATTCTCCAGACCTTGCAGCGTTGGGTTGAGGAAGAGGAGGAAGCCAGGGGTTACGTGAGGACGAAGACGCCGCTTATGGCCAAATCCGACCTGTATAAGTTGTCGGGGCATTGGGACCACTACAAGGAGGGCATGTTCGTCCTTGGGGACGAGGAAAAGGATGAGTCCGTGTACGCCCTGCGTCCCATGACCTGCCCATTTCAATATTACGTGTATAAGAACAGTCAGAAGAGTTATAGGGACTTGCCTTGCCGATACGGGGAGACGTCCATTTTATTCCGTAACGAGGAGTCTGGGGAAATGCATGGACTGACCCGCGTCAGACAGTTCACGATATCCGAGGGGCATTTAGTCGTCACGCCGGAACAGGTGGTGCCTGAATTCATCGGGTGCGTAGAGTTGGCCATCTATTGCCTGAAGACGCTGGGTCTTCACGACGACGTGACATATCGACTGTCCAAATGGGATCCGAACAACCGAGAGAAATACGTGGGTTCCGCCGACGACTGGGAGAAGTCACAAGACGTCCTCCGCGACATTTTGACGGACATGGAGCTGCCGTTCACCGAAGCGGATGGGGAAGCCGCCTTCTATGGGCCCAAATTGGACATACAGACGCGGAACGTGTACGGGAAGGAAGACACGATTATCACCATACAGTTGGATTTTGCGATTGCGGAGAAGTTCGACATGACCTACGTGGACAAGGATGGGGAGAAGAAGCGTCCCTACATCATCCATCGGACGTCCATCGGCTGCTACGAGAGGACGCTGGCGACCTTGATAGAGAAATATGCGGGACTCTTCCCGACTTGGTTGGCGCCGGAGCAGGTGAGGGTCCTTCCCATATCTGACAAGTATAACGATTACGCCAAGACGGTGTCCGTCCGTTTGCGGGAGTTTGGCGTCCGCCACGGCGTGGACGAGAGGGCGGAGAAGATTGGCTACAAGATTCGGGATGCAAGGATGAACCGAGTGCCGTATCTGCTCGTAGTGGGGCAAAAAGAGGAAGAAGATGGGACGGTGTCCGTTCGGAGCCGTTTCCTGGGTGACGAGGGAAGTAGGGAATTGGACGTCTTCATTGAGGATGTCTGCAAAGAGATACGGACCAAGGAGATTCGAAAGGTGGAAGTCCAATCGGAGTAGAGTGGTCCGTCCATTGCCATTTGACCCTTGCGGGAATAAAACCGCCCCTCCAACTCCGCCATGTCCGGAGGGGCGATATAGTATGTGTACATTATTGTTGCTCAAGAGTTTCCAATAATACCTCGCTTGTTCCCGTCGCAATCAAAATGCAGACTAGAACGATGTATAATAGGATGATGGCGGCCACCAGGATTAAGTTTGCGCGACAATAATTCTTGCGGTTCTTATTGCCGCCACTGGCAAACGCCCATACGAACATCATGACTATGCCGACACAGGGAATGGCAAAAATGACGAAGGTAAGGAGCCATTCACCCACCGTCAGGGGGACCTGGTCTGGGTCGTCTGGAGGCGGTTGGTATCCCCCTGTCTGATATCCCCCTTGGTTATATACATCCGTGTTGTTAAAATCATCCGTATCGTTAAAATTATCCATGTGCATTTCCTCCTTGTCAAAGTAAAAGTATTGGTATTATGTATTACAGAATCCGAACCATTATAACCCACCATCGTCGTCGGAATGCGTCCCCTGCACGGCGTGGACGACGCGATTCAGCATGTTTCCATCGTGATAGTCCATGGGCGGGTGGCCGGGAAAGAATAACGACATTCGAATTAGGTAAAATATAATGAATGTGGATAAACACAGTATAACATATATTTTTACTCCCTTGCAAGACAAAATCCCCCTTCCTTTTGATAAATATCGAGTGTAGAATGCGTATAGGACCCCCATTATGACGAGTATCAGCAAGGGGTGCATGTGGAAGGATAAGAAGGGGTGGCCGGACGCGAGGAGGAGGGTCGCCCGGGTCAGCCCACAAGCGGGGCAGGGGACGCCGATGGCGGCGCGCAAGAGACAGATGGTCCCAAAGGCAAGCTGCAATAGAATAAGTACGGGGAGGCACAGAAGTAGGGGGAGGCGGTACGCCTTAAGGTCGCGTGCGATACGCGCGGGCAAGTGGGGCATGGTGGAATCCTTTCCGCCACCATCCGGAGTCTGAACGGTGGAGTCGTAAAAATGATTAGGGAACCAAAACTGGTTTACGGATTGTTTCGCACTCCGTAACCATAAAAAAAAATTTAAGGGTTGACTTTGGGGCGTTGTCTGTGTTATTATAAGCGATGTCTATTATAACAAGCAGAGCGTCCACTCTCACCTTAGCACAAAATGTGACTCGGGTCAATATTTCGACATACTCCATACTTATTTGATTAAGGCATGGTTGTAATTGAGAACGTGGATGACTGCCGTCCGCGTTTTATTATTTTATATGGAGGTGTACGACGATTAGCGATTTAATGATTAACGAGCAAATTCGAGACAGGGAGATTCGTCTCATCGGGGAGAATGGGGAACAACTAGGGATTATGCCCACCAAGGACGCCATGAAGATGGCCAGGGACTTGGATTTGGATTTGGTTAAGATTGCCCCGACCGCCAAACCGCCGGTATGCAAGATTATTGATTACGGCAAATACCGTTACGAGCTTTCGCGCAAGGAGAAAGAGGCGAGGAAGAAGCAGAAGACGACGGAAGTAAAGGAGATTCGCTTTTCGCCGAACATCGACTCGAACGACCTGAACACGAAGGCGAAGCAGGCGAGGAAGTTCATTGAGAAGGGCGACAAGGTAAAAATCGCCGTTAGGTTCCGAGGCAGGGAGTTGGCGCACACGAACATCGGAAGGCGGTTGTTGGAGGATTTCATGGGCTTGTTGGAGGACGTCGCCGTGGTGGAGAAGCCGGCCAAGATGGAAGGCAGGAACATGGTGATGTTCATTATGGAGAAGCGTTAGTTTTGGCGCATGCGCACCATATGCGTCATTGCATAAAAAGAGAGACGTTAAGGAGGAAATGAAATGCCAAAAATGAAGACGAAGCGTTCTGCGTCCAAGCGGTTTAAAGTGACGGGGACGGGTAAATTGATGAGGATGAAGGCGAACAAGAGCCACATTTTGACGAAGAAGTCAAGGAAGAGGAAGAGAAACCTCAGGAAGGCAACAGAGGTGGACGCGTCCAACGCTGGCAACATGAAGAAGATCATGCCGTACCGTTAAGGGTGGCTTTATTAAGGAGGGAATTACAATGGCTAGAATTAAGGGCGGCATGGCCGCTAGGAGAAAACACAATAGAGTCTTGAAGATGGCGAAGGGGTATCGTGGGGCGAGGTCCAAGCAGTACCGCATTGCCAAGCAGTCGGTTATGAGGGCGTTGGCCAGTTCATTTTCAGGTAGGAAGCAAAGGAAAAGGGATTTTAGGAAATTATGGATTGTCCGCATCAACGCCGCGGCAAGGATGAACGGCGTGACCTACAGCAAGCTCATCCATGGTTTAAAGCTTGCCAACGTGGACGTAAACCGTAAGATGTTGTCCGAGATGGCGATTAGTGATCCGGAAGGGTTTGTGGCCATGGTGGATTTGGCCAAGTCCCAATTGGCTTAAGGCGTGGCTTCATCCGCACGGTATGGTGGCGGCCACTCAATATATAAGGAAGTATGGCGGTGCGCCGTGACGACGAGGGGAGTCGTTGCGGCGCATTTGTCGTTCCATCCGTAACGCGGGGGTTGCTACCGTTCAGACGTGCGTCTGAATAGTAACCGGAGGTTTGCCATCGTCTGGCAAAGTTAGAAATAATGTAGACGTACCCTTGAATTTATGGTATACTTTCGCAGTAGATAAATATGATACTAGGGTCAAAAGGTCATGTGTTTCATGCTTGCATGAAAAAACATGACTTTGGGACCCGCAAAACATGAGAACGTAGCCCGAGCAGGGCGGAGTTCGAATGTTTTAGGACTGCGGAGTTCGAATGTTTTAGGACTGCGAGAGCATGAAATGCGGAGCAGTCCGTGGTATCAGAGCGACAAAATCCCTTTTGTCGCTCGAGTTATATAAGAAAGCGAGAGGGTAAAGCATGGAATGCAATTGTGTGAAGGACATGGGGGAGCGGTTGGCCGACCAAGGCGTCGACGTCTCTTTGCTGGAGCCGGAATGGGAGAAGTATGGGGGGACGGAGGGCAACCTCATCACGATTCTACAAAAGGCGCAGGATTTGTACGGCTACCTGCCAATGGATTTGTTGGCTTACATTGCGCGCCGCTTGGGGGTGAAGCCCGCCAAGGTGTTGGGGGTGGTCACGTTCTACACCCAATTTCGCACCAAGCCGATTGGCAAACACTTGATTCTGCTTTGTCAGGGGACGGCGTGCCACGTCAACGGGTCCGCCGGCATTGAGGAAGCGGTAAAGGAGTACCTAGGGGTCGATGAGGGGGACGTTACCCCAAACGGCCTGTTTACGTATAGCAACGTGGCGTGTCTGGGCTGTTGCAGCCTATCGCCGGTCATGATGATTGGTGAGAAGACGTACGGGACGCTGACGAAGGAAAAGGCGGTTCGGATTCTCAAGGACATAGAGCAAAAGGAGGAGGCCCAATGAGGATATTGGTAGGAAAAGGCAGTTGCGGCATTGCGGCCGGGGCGGCCGAGGCGTTTTCCGTACTGGAGGGGGGCGTCAAGGAGGCCGGTCTGAACGATTGCCCCGTCGCAGTGACGGGATGCATCGGCATGTGCTATTTGGAGCCGATTGTGGACGTGTTGGATGACGATGGCGGCAAGCGTACATACGTCAAGGTCAATGCGGACGTGGCGAGGGAGATAATAAAGTCCCTAAAGGGCGAGGAAAACGAGGCGGAGAAGTACCTGATACCCGACGTGGACAGGGACAATTTGGACGCACAGTACCGCGTCGCCCTCAAGAATTGTGGCGTCATCAATCCAGAGGCGATTGAGGAATATATGGCGGTGGAAGGGTATCAGGCCGCCAAGCGTTGCATCACGGAGATGAAACCCGAACAAGTCATTGACGAGATGAAGGCGGCGGGCATTGGTGGGCGCGGCGGCGCAGGATTTCCGACGTGGTTCAAGTGGAAGGCGGCCAGGGACGCGAAGGGCGACAAAAAGTACGCCATTTGCAATGCGGACGAGGGCGACCCGGGTGCGTTCATGGACCGCGCCGTAATAGAGGGCGACCCGCACGCGTTGATAGAGGGCATGATGATTGGTGCGTATGCGATGGGTTCGGATGAAGGAATCGTGTACGTGCGCGCAGAATACCCGTTGGCCATCGTTCGGCTGGAGAAGGCGATGGAGCAGGCGCGTGCCAAGGGGTTGTTGGGCAAGAACCTGTTTGGAACCGATTTTTGCTTTGACATGAGGATTAAGGCGGGTGCCGGCGCGTTCGTATGTGGAGAGGAGACGGCGTTGATTGCCTCGCTCGAAGGGGAGCGCGGCATGCCCAGGTTGAAGCCGCCGTTTCCCGCCGAGAAGGGGTATTGGCAGAAGCCCAGCAACATCAACAACGTGGAGACGTACGCCAACGTGCCGTGGATTATGCGCAACGGCGGCGCCGCATTTGCCGCAATGGGGACGGAAAATTCCAAGGGCACGAAGGTGTTTGCCTTGACGGGCAAGATTGCCAAGGGTGGTTTGGTGGAAGTACCCATGGGTAAGACGATTCGCGACGTCGTATTTGGCATAGGCGGCGGCATCAAGGACGGCAAAGCCTTCAAGGCCGTGCAAATGGGCGGGCCGTCGGGAGGCTGTATTCCGGAAGAATTGGCGGATACGATGATAGATTATCGTACTTTGGCCGCTACGGGCGCAATCATGGGTTCGGGCGGCATGGTCGTCATGGACGAGGACACCTGCATGGTGGACATGGCCAGGTTCTTCCTTGACTTCACGTGTAAGGAGAGTTGTGGTAAATGCATCCACTGCCGCATTGGTACCCGAAGGATGCTGGAGATACTGGAGCGCATTTGCGAGGGGGAGGGGCGCGAAGGGGACGTTGAGCTCCTTGGCGACTTGGCCGAGCAGGTGCGGAACGGCTCCCTGTGTGCGTTGGGACAATCGGCGCCCAACCCCGTGTTGACGACGATACGCTATTTCCGCAACGAGTATGAAGACCATATATACCATAAGAAATGTACCGCCCACCAATGTAAGGCTTTGGTTTCCTATTGGATTGACGGCGAGAAATGTACGGGTTGTACGTTATGTGCCAGAAAATGCCCGAGTGGGGCCATTGTCGGCGAGGTGAAGAAGAGCCACAAGATTAATGCGGAGCAATGTGTTAAATGTGGCAAGTGTGCGGAAGTGTGCCGTTTTGGCGCGGTAGTGGTGGAGTGACGGAGAGATAGAGAGAGGGTAAGGATATGAGTGAAATTCGATTGAATATAGACGGCAAGGAAGTAAGGGGGTTTGCCGGGCAGACCATCCTTAACGTGGCGAGGGAGAACGGGATTGGGATTCCCACCCTCTGCCATGACGAGCGGGTGGAGATGTACGGTTCCTGTGGGCTGTGCGTCGTGGAGGTCGAGGGGACGCCCAAGTTGTTGCGTTCGTGTTCCACCCTTGCCGCCAACGGCATGGTGGTGGCTACCGATACCGAACGTTTGCGTAAGAACCGCCAAGCGGCGTTGGAGCTCTTGCTAAGCGACCATACCGGCGATTGCCGCCCCCCCTGCGTGCTGGCTTGTCCCGCACAGACCGATTGCCAGGGGTACGTTGGGCTGATTGCCAATGGGGAGTACGAGGAAGCGCTTCAATTGGTCAAGGACAAGATACCGTTTCCCGCATCCATTGGGCGCGTGTGCCCACATCCATGCGAGGAAGCCTGTCGTCGGACGTTGGTGGAGGAACCCATCTCCATCGCGGCGCTGAAACAGTTCGTGGGGGATTTGGATTTGGAACAAGGCGAGCTGTACGCCGCCGAGCCGGGCAGCCCGACGGGTAAGCGCATCGCCATAGTGGGGGGCGGGCCGGGCGGCTTGACGGCGGCCTATTTCCTTCGAATGAGCGGACACGAGGTGACGGTGTACGACGCCATGCCGAAGATGGGGGGAATGCTGCGGTACGGGATTCCCGAGTACCGCCTGCCCAAGGGGTTGTTGCAGGAGGAGGTCGGCGCCATTGAGAAGATGGGCGTAACCTTCCGCAACAACGTCAAGGTGGGACGTGACGTGACGTTGGATTACCTAAGGGGGGCCAACGACGCCGTAATCGTCGCCGTTGGCGCTTGGTCCAGTACGGGACTGCGTTGCCCCGGCGAGGAGCGGGAAGGCGTATTGGGAGGCATTGACTTCTTGCGGGAAGTGAGTACGAACGACCCTTCCCTCGTAGGGAAGCGGGTGGCCGTCGTGGGCGGTGGCAATACCGCGATGGACGCTTGCCGCACGGCCGTGCGCCTTGGCGCGTCCGAGGTATACAACATTTACCGCCGTACCATTAACGAGATGCCGGCGGAGGAGATAGAGATTGAGGAAGCACAGGAAGAAGGGGTCGTGTTCAAGAACCTGACCAACCCCATCGAAGTCGTTGGCGACGACGAAGGAAGGGTGAAGGCCGTCCGCCTACAGATCATGGAATTGGGAGAGCCGGACGCTTCCGGTCGTCGCGCCCCCGTACCCGTAGAGGGGAAGGAGGAGACGATAGGGGTAGACTACGTAATCGTGGCCATTGGCCAGAAGTTGGCGGCGGAAGGGTTGGAAGCCATCGAGCAGACCAAGTGGAAAACGATTGCGGCCGACGAGGGTACGTACCAAACCAATCTGGACGGCGTGTTCGCCATCGGCGACGCGACCAACAAGGGTGCGGACATTGCCATCAGCGCCATTGGGGAAGGCAAGGGCGTCGCGGGTATGGTGGACCGTTACCTTGACGGTGAGGCGTTGCCGCGTCTGGCGGAGGCGTTGCCGCGTCTGGCGGAGCCGTACCTCGTGCGTTCGGAGAAGACTGCCGAAGATTTTGCCGACAGGGGGAAGGAGCCCCGCGCCAAGGCGGCGTGTCGGGAAGCGGACGTAAGAAGGAATGACTTTAAGGAAGTAGGCATGGGCCTGAACGAGGAAGAGGCGAGGAGGGAGGCTTCCCGATGTCTGGAATGCGGTTGCCTCGACTATTTTGAGTGTAAATTAATCGACTATGCGAACCAATATGACGTAAACCCTGAAAAATACAAGGGGAAGACGCACCGCCACGAAGTCAAGGACGACCATCCCCACATCAGGCGCAATCCGGACAAGTGCATCCTGTGTGGGTTGTGCGTGAGGTTCTGTGACGAGGTCGTCGGCGCGACCGCCCTCGGCTTGGTGGACCGTGGTTTTGACACGGTGGTCAAACCGGCTCTGGACATGTCGCTGAACGACACGGACTGCATTGGCTGTGGGCAGTGTGTATACGTCTGCCCGACGGGTGCGTTGACCGAAACCATGATGGTGGATAAACAGGTGCCGCTCAGGGAGATGGTTACGGACACGGTGTGCGCCTCCTGTTCCGTAGGGTGCAAGACGCGGTTGACCAGCAGGGGGACGTCGTTGCTGCGCAACCTCCCATCATCCGAGAAGGACGCCCTCATCTGTGAAAAGGGGCGGTTTGGATTCGGAGACATTGGGAAGAAGGAGCGCTTATTCGTTCCCCTCGTCGGCGGGGAAGAGACGAGCGTGGAAGAGGCAATGGAGGTTGCGAATAGGCGGTTGCTCGGCATCAAGAACCAGTATGGCGCGGAAGCCATAGCGGTTGCCATATCGGGCCGCCATACGAACGAGGAGGCCCGCGCCATCAAACAATATGCGAACGACGCATTAGGAACGGACAACGTGTTCTCATTCGGATTGGTGGATGGGGGGTTGGCGGACGTGTTGGGCAAGGACGCCTCGACGGCGACGATGGACGAGTTGGAGAATGCGGAACTCATCGTCATGGTCGGTTCGGACCCCTACAAGAACCATGCCGTTGCGGGCATGAAGATGCGACGGGCCGCCAAGAGGGGGGCCAAATTGCTACTGGTCGGAGTGGGAGAGAGCCTGTTGGACGGCGTGGCCGCGGAGAAGGTGGGCGGAGAGTCCTATATTAGCCATCTGGAGCAGGTCGTCAAAGCCCTCCTCGACGACGGCAAGGGCAAAGCAGTGGAAGGCCGCGAGGAATGGGCGGACGCCTTGAAGGACGTGGCAGTGGGGGAAGAGGCGAGGAAGATGGCGGATGGGCTTGGCAAGGTCCGTAAGGCCATATTCGTATATGAGAAGGAAGCCGTCACCGTGGAGGCGATGCGCCTGGTTGCCAAGATGGCCGTATTGAGCGGGCATGACGGCAAACCAAGGGACGGGGTCCTGCAATTGCTCTCGGACGCCAATGCACAAGGTCTGGTGGACTTGGGGGTGGAGTCCGGGGAATTCTACCGCAAGGCCATGGCGGACGGCAAGATTCGCGGGCTGTTCATCTTCGGGGAAGAGGTGGAGGACGTGGAATCCCTTGAATGTTTGGACTTCTTGGCCGTGCAAGGACTGCATTGGACGGAGACGGCGAAGAAGGCGGACGTCGCGTTCCCGGCGGCCAGCTTTGCGGAAGTGGATGGAAGTTTTACGAGCGCGGACGGCAAGGTTCAGGCGGTGAAGCGGGCGATTGCGAGACCCGACTCCATATGGGACAACGTGGCGTTGGTGGAGGGCTTGGCGGACTATGCCGGATGAAAACCATCCCTGAAGGCAAAGTGACGGCGAACCACCCTTTTCCACATATGTGGCAAGGGTGGTTCGTTTGGGTTGCGCGAAGGCAAAGTGAGTATCATCAAGCTTGCTTGAATGATACGAGCGCGCCCGCGAACCTGAGCAGGCTCGCGAAGCGTGCCGCGCAAGGTTGCGAAGTTTTTGCTTCTGTCTGTCCCCTGAAGCCAATCCATTTCGTTGATATAACATAGGGCAAAGTTGATAAGGAGGAAAACACTATGATAAAGAAAAATATAAGGAAATTCATGTATGCCTGTCTCGTTATTAGCGTGGTATTGGGAATGTGTCACTTTGTTCCCGTGAAGGCCGTAAAAAAGAAGGGTATGGTCCTGCAAAAGAGGATGACTCTTACCGTTGGCGAGAAGACCTCGCTTCGTACCAAGCTAAGGCCGATTAAGATTCGCAAGAAGGTAAAGTGGAAGACCAATGCCCCCAGGGTGGTGGAGGTAAACAAAAAGGGCATGTTGAGGGCAAAGTCTCTTGGAACGGCAAGGGTTACCGCCAGTGTTGGAAGGAAGAAGGCGGCATGCGTCGTTATTACAAGAGAGAGAACAATTGACCCAGCACCGACTCAGGTACCGGATGGTATACAAGAAGAACCGAAAAACACGCAAGAAGTACCGAAGGATATGCAAGAAGATCCGAAGAATACGCAGGAAGAGCCGAAAGACGAGCAAGACGGGTCGGAAGACGAGAAGGAAGGGTCAGAAGACGAGAAGGACGGGTCGGAAGACGAGAAGGACGGGTCGGAAGACAAGAAGGATGACATGTTGGCGGAAGCTTATTTTGAGGCTTACAAGGCCCTTTACGAACGAGAGGGTGGTAAGTCCGTTACATACATCGGAATAGATTCCGCTTACCGTAGTTTCGAGTGCGTTAATCCAGAGGAAGTGTTGGAGCAGATGCAAAGCTTCTGTAGCGATTCGGGACAAACATTATTGGTTGGCAGCAGGACGGAGTTAACAGAAGAAGGATATATTACTGGCGCTACGGGAGAATTTCCCTATTATGGTACCTTTCACGATGGGCTTTATATAAGCGTACAGGAGACCTCCGCAGTGTCAGATAGAATTGTTTTACAGGGACACGTATTCCACGCCTACCTTTGGGAGAGAGGATACGAGATTACTCTGCGTAGGCAAAATGGCGTATGGGAAATGACTGAAATCAAGCAAACGTGGATTTCATAAGCAGATGCCTGCGATTATGTACATATGAGACATTTTTACACTATATACGTAACGAGGTGAGCAGCATTGTTACGAAGAGAAGACAAAGAGGGCGCATTGGATTATAGGGAAAGATTGGAATGGCAGTATAACGAGTATCGGCAAGCCATGTATTTTGCGGCGCAAAAAATTCTTGGCGACGAACAGAGGGCGGAGGACGCGGTTCACCAATCCTTCCTGCGGTTGATGGAGAAGTCTCAGCAATTGGGCAAGAATCCCAACGCATGGAGCAAGTCGTTTTACATAAAAGTCTGCAAGAACATTTCGATTGACATGTTGAGAAAAAACAAAAGAAGCGAATACGTGCCACTGGATGACGGCGGCACGGAACAGATACCCGACAAATGGCGGGACACGGAGAAGGAAGTGTTGGCCAATGCGGGGGTGGAGGCCATAGTGAAGCAGATACTGGCTTTGCCGGAAATCTACAAGGACATCATACTGATGCAATACAACCATAACCTTACCGTCAAGCAGATGGCAGACGTCCTCTCCATATCGGAAGAGGCGACCAAGAAGCGGTTACAGCGGGCAAGGAAGAGACTGATGGAGAATCTGGAGAAGGAAGGTGCCGACGTATGAATAAGGACAATGCGACAATCGAAAACATATTAAGGCAGGCGGCGAGTAAAGCGGACGAGAGGGAAATGTCGTGGTTGGAAGAGGAAATGTCGTTTGAGTCGCCCCATGAGTTCACCAGCCAATTTGAAAGAAAGATGAAAAGAATGTTTCAGTACGGCGGCGGGGCTCGTCTTGGGTTCGTGGATACGAGGAACAAGCGCTTGGCCATTATTGCAGCCGCCATGTTGTTGGTGCTTATGATACCCTCCTTTACCATTAAGGCTGTACGGGAACCCGTCGTAAGATTTATCGTGGACGTTTGTGAGAAGGTTTCGACCTCTTTGTTTGACAGGCCGGGCACAAAAGGGAATGTGCCTGATACGATAGATGGACCACGCAAGGAAAGAGTCTTGCCAAAAGACGTGGGAGTGAAGCAAGGGGCTGAGACGTCGATGGGGGATGTGCCGATAGTTGACGTGGGAGTGAAAGTGAGAGATGATAAGAGGAATTTCAAGGTTGACCGTTCCATTACGGCGGCCATCCTGAATCCGTCCGCTTTGCCGAAGGAGGATTTGGATGCCGACGCCGCACAATCGGACGGTCAATCAGAAACAATCCCCGTAATCCCGACGTCTCAGATAACCCAACCTTCCGCATGGCCTGGGGCAAAGCCGAAGGCAAGTCCGACTGCGACGCCGGAGGCAAGTCCGACCGTGACGCCGGAGGCAAGTCCGACTGCGACGCTGGAGGCAAGCCCAACCGTAACGCCGGAGGCAAGCCCAACCGTAACGCCGGAGCCAAGTCCGACCGCAACGCCGGAGGCAAGCCCGACCGCAACGCCGGAAGTACCGAGAATACCTAAGATAATGGGGACGGAAGGAAAGAACGAGGATGACGTAAGAATCGTGGAGCAAATCTTCAACGAGCAGTGGAAGAGGGCTTACGATGTAGGTAAATCTATAAAAATAAGCTGGAATTTGGATGGCGGACAGTATGAGTGGAACCAAGAGGGAAGGCTTGTATGCATCTATTGGCATATGTGCAATTTGACGGGCGAGTTGGATTTGAGAGGGTTGACCGCCTTAGAAACGTTGTATTGCCAAAGCAATGGATTGACCGTTTTAAAGGTGGATGGTTTGGAGTCGTTGTCGCTCTTGAATTGTAGCTACAATTCCCTGACGGATTTGGAAGTTGGAAGCCTTGCGTCCTTATGCTTGTTGGACTGTGAAATGAACCAATTGACGAGTTTACAAGTAAAAGAATGTACAAACTTGGTGAAGTTGTGTTGCAAGGATAATCCGTTGACGTATTTGGACTTGGCGGGATTAGAATGCTTGGAAACCGTAATCTGCGATGAAGAAGTGGTGTTCTCGTGGGGTGCCCCGTAAGTCTGTGAATGAAGAGGGATGGTATAAATGGGTGGGAGTAGGAAGAGGTATCAGATAAAAAAGAGAAGGGCTGTCAGCCTTATACTAGTGGCCGTATTGTCGCTAAGTGGTCTGTGTGCCAACGGCGCTCGCTCGGATGGAATGGGAAAAGTTACGGGAGCGGAGGGGGCTTCTCGTAAATCCCGGACAATGGGTTTGCATGTGAAGAAGACGAAGTACGTGGTTGGCGCGAGGAAGAAAGTCCAAACCATAAGGATTAAAAACGTACCGTCCAAGTATTCCGTAGACTGGAAGTCAAGCAACAGAAGACTGGCAAGGGTGAAGGCGGGTAGGAATGGCAAGGCGGCTTTGACGGTAACTCCGATTAAAAAGGGAAGGGTGAAGATAACGGCAATCGTCAAGAACAAGAAGGCGGGTAAAAAAATCAGGACGTTCTCTAAGTTGATATTGGTTGTAGAAGAAGATTCAAAAGCCAATCCTATAGGGCCGCCCAGTAGCGTACCGTCGAATCAGCCGACGAACCGACCATTGGATCAGCAGTCCTCCCAACCGTCAGCAAGCCCACCGACCAACGGGCCGTCAGCCGAGTTGAAACAGGATGGGCCGCCTGAGACCAGTGCGCCAATCATGCCGACCACTATGCCGACCTTTGTACCGGATGGGTCCGAAAGACCGATGTTTACTCATGTTCCCAAGATGGATCCAGAGGTGACGTATTACAATAGCGTTTTGGTCAAGGTTGGGTATGCCGGTTCGGGGAAGGTGAGACGGTATCTGCCGACTGACTTTCCGGAAATTGACGCTTCGAGGGTGTTTATTGTAGAAAAGGGAGGAACCTTTCTTAACTTGCTTGTGATCCTGGCGACGAGTAGGGATGATGCGGTATCCTATGCAAGGGCTGCCCTTGCAGGGAACAAGTTGGTGGAATCCGTGTCGGGCAATCCCTATAAGCCATTCCATCCAAGCAGCATAACGCTGAATCGGTCCAATGTAACCGTCCAAGAAGGGGAATCATTGACGTTACGCATGTCTTCGAGGGACATTTCATTGACGCGTCCCTTCGACGATTCCATTCTCGTCAACATGGTAGACGGGATGTATGATGGGAGTCAAGTGTATACGGTGGAGGATTTCTGGCAGTACGGTGATTTTGAGGATATGAATCAGGTGGCGGGAGCAACGGGGGCGCAGGATGGTTATCACCTAAAATTAGGGAGTGGGGAGAGTTTTCTTGACATCTGTGAGGCAATTGACGCGATGGCGAGGGAAGAAATCTTCTCGACGGTACAAAATGGTGCGGCGTTATATGAAACCCCGTCCAACATTGAATGCAGGTGGTCGGTTGCCGATTCGTCCGTCGTTGATTTTGTGACGGATATAGGGAGTGAGGCGGTTCTTGCGGATGAATGGGGGGGGCGAAGCGTGGAGCTCCGCACCCTAAAGCAGGGACAAACGACGATCACGTTGGATTGCTACAAATGGCGCATGGGGGTGGAGGAACCGATAGCCAGTGCAACCTGTACCGTAACGGTCGTTGACTTGGGAGCGTCGTTCCTATCAGAAACGGTTGATTACTACAACAGTCTTTTGGTTACGGTTGGGCGGGGGTCGGAGGTTAGGGGGTACTCACCGGCCGACTTCCCGGAAGTGGAAGCCTCGGAAGTCTATATTATAGAAAAGGATAAATCGGACCTAACGTTGGCGTTGATACTGGAATCGAGCGGGGAGGAGGCGCTGGCTTCCGCCAAGGAAGCGTTGCGGGAGAATGAACTCGTAAAAAAAGTGTCGAACAATGGGTATTTCCCCTTCCGCTCCACCGTTGAAGTGGACAAATCGGAGGTAACCCTTCGAGTAGGTGAAGAAGTAACGTTGGAAATGGAATCCGTCAACATTTCCACGCATTCCCCGTTTATCAACAACCTCCTTGTCAAGTTGACGGACGGGATATATGAAGAAGACAAGGTTTACACGGTGGAAGACTTTCCGGAATATTATGATTTGTTGGATGTTCATAAGATGGATAACACCCCGGTTGGAAGTGGGTATCTGTTATTTCGCATGGGGGGCGAGGGGAGTTTCCTGGACATATGTAGAAGAATGGATAGGGCGGCGCAAGATGAAAGGTTTGACATTATATATAACGGGATACGCGCCGTGAATATAGTCGTTGCCCCGTTGCCACCACTCACCAGTGAATGGACGGTTGCCGACCCGACCGTTGTGGCAATCATGGAGGGAAATGGTTTCACGTCGTCCGAGAAGGTGAGTAGGATTGCTATAAAGGCATTAAAGGAAGGGACGACCACGGTCACGTTGGAGCATGGAGGGAACGCATTGTCTTCGCCGCCCACGGCGACCTGTACCGTAACGGTCGTTGGTGCGGAGGAATAGGCGTGGCAATGATTTAGGCCGAGGGGAGGGCGTAAGTATGGGTGGGAGTATGAAGGGTTTGAAGATAGGGGTAAAACGGGTTGTCAGCCTTACGCTCATAGCCGTTTTGACTTGGAGCGGCGTGTGTGCCAACGGGAATTATTCGTATGGAAGGGAGAAGGCTCCAAAAGTGGCGGGGGGTTCCCGTAAATCTTCGGCAATGAGTTTGCATGTGGAGAAGACGAGGTACGTGGTTGGCAAGGGCAAGAAACTACAGACCATAAGGGTTAAAAATGTATCGGCCGGCTATTCTGTAGACTGGAAGTCGAACAACAAGAAGCTTGTAAAGGTGAGGGCGGGAAGGAAGGGCAAGGCGACTTTGACGGTGACGCCGAAGAGACAAGGGAAGGCGAAGGTGACGGCGACCGTCAAGAATAAGAAGACAAATGAACGGGTTAAGACGTTCGCCAAGGTGATTAAGGCGGTGGAGGGAAAGAAGAATAACGCCAATCCGACAAGGCCGCCGCGCGTCGTACCGACCAATGAACCAACTAGCCCGCCGTCAATCGCTCCAACCGATAAGCCGTTACCAACGGACGAACCAAGGAATTATCCCGAGGCGACGTATGACAACAGTCTTTTCGTTACGGTTGAACGGAGAGCGGGAGTACAAGATTATTCACCGGATGATTTTCCGGAAGCGGACGTTTTGGAAGTATTTGTGATAGAAAAGACGGAATCGAGCGTAAGGTTGCTATTGTTAATGCAATCCAGCGACAGGGAAGCGTTGGATTCTGCAAAAGAGGCATTACGGGGAAATGAGCTGGTGAAGAGCGTTTCCAACAAAGGTGGCAACGTCTCGACTGTCACGTTGGACCAATCAGAGATGACACTTCAAGTAGGAGAAGAGGCAACCTTGGAGGTGGCGTCAAGCGTCCTCTACGGCCCTAGTCCATTCATTAATTTCGTACTCGTCAAATTTGCGGATGGATGGAATGAGGAAGGCAAGGATTACACGGTGGAGGATTTTCCGGAATATGAATACTTTGAGAGAGTATGGAAGGCGGGCTTCACTCGAGTTGGGTATGGATATTGGCATATCGACATGGGGGGTAGGGAAAGCTTCGTGGAAATATGCGCAAGAATAGATAGAGTGGCGCGGGACGAAAGGTTTGACGTCGTATACAATGGCGAAAAAGCCATATTCCTTGCTCCGCCACCACTGCCTACCAGTGAATGGACGGTTGCCGACCCAAGCGTTGTCGAGATAGTGGAGGAGTGGGAAACGTTGTCGGATGGAGAGGAAAGTGGAATTGTTTTGAAGGCGTTAAAGGAAGGGACGACTACGGTTACGTTGGAGTATGCGGGGAACCGCTATCAACCGCCGCCCACGGCGACCTGTACGGTAACGGTCGTTGGCGCGGATGAATCATAGAGGGGTATGCACTACGGGGATGTGTGGGCAATGCGGCGACTACGGCGACAAAACGCCATGGTCGCCGCATTGCGCGTGACGGGTATGGAAAAGTGATGGAATTGTGGAAATCAAGAAGAGCGGTACGGAAAAACTTATCGCGCATGGTTGATTTTTTTTAATAGACACATTATACTGGTAAGGCGAGGGTTTACAAAGGCAAGCTATATTCAGAACCCCGACGGAGGATGTAAGATGAGGAAAGAACTAGAGAAGACGTACAACCCGAAGGACATTGAAGACCGTCTCTACACCAAATGGCTGGACAAGAAGTATTTCCACGCCGTGGTGGACAAGGACAAGGAGCCGTTCACCATCGTCATACCCCCACCCAACATTACGGGGCAGCTCCATATGGGGCACGCCCTTGACAATACGATGCAGGACGTCATTATCAGGATGAAGAGGATGCAGGGCTACAACGCCCTATGGCAGCCGGGCATGGACCACGCGAGCATAGCGACGGAGGTCAAAGTCATCGAGCAATTGAAGAAGGAAGGCGTGGATGCGAGGGAGTTGGGTCGCGAGAAATTCTTGGAGCGCGCTTGGGCGTGGAAGGAGGAATACGGCGGCCGCATCATTGAGCAATTGAAGAAGCTGGGTTCTTCCTGTGATTGGGAGCGGACGCGGTTTACGATGGACGAAGGGTGTTCGGACGCGGTATTCGACGTGTTCGTCAAGCTTTACAAGAAAGGCTACATTTACAAAGGCTCCAAGATTATTAATTGGTGCCCCGTATGCAAGACGTCGATATCCGATGCGGAAGTGGTGCACAAGGAGAGGAGTGGCCATTTCTGGCATATACGCTATCCCGTCGTCGGTACGGACGAGTTTCTGTGCATTGCGACGACCAGGCCGGAGACCATGCTGGGGGATACGGCGGTCGCCGTCCACCCGGAGGATGAGAGGTACCAACGGTTCATAGGCAAGAGGGTGGCGCTGCCGCTGATGAATCGGGAAATCCCCATTATTGCGGACGAATACGTGGACAGGGATTTTGGCACGGGCGTCGTGAAGATTACGCCGGCGCACGACCCCAATGACTTTGAGGTGGGGAAGCGCCATGATTTGCCGGAGGTCAACGTGATGAACGACGACGCCTCCATCAACGAGAACGGCGGCAAGTACCACGGGATGGACCGCTATGAGGCAAGGAAGCAGATTGTGAAGGACCTTGAGGGGCTGGGTCTCCTCATCAAGATAGAGGACCACGAGCACAACGTGGGTACGCACGACCGTTGCGACGCCACGGTCGAACCGCTAATTAAAATGCAGTGGTTCGTTCGGATGGATGAAATGATACGTCCGGCGGTGGACGCCGTAAGGACGGGGGAGATTCGCTTGGTTCCGGAGCGAATGGACAAACTCTACTACAACTGGACGGACAACATTAGGGATTGGTGCATATCGAGGCAATTGTGGTGGGGACACCGAATTCCGGCGTACTACTGCAAGGAATGCGGGGAAATGGTGGTGTCGAAGGAGAAGCCCATGGCCTGCGTCTGTGGATGCAAGGACATGGTTCAAGACGAGGACACGTTGGATACGTGGTTCAGCTCCGCCCTTTGGCCGTTCTGTACTTTGGGTTGGCCGCAGGATACGGAGGATTATCGGTACTTCTACCCGACGAACGTGTTGGTGACGGGTTACGACATCATTTTCTTCTGGGTCATACGCATGATCTTCTCGGGATATGAGCAGACGGGGAAGAAGCCGTTTGACACGGTGTTGTTCCACGGCCTGATACGGGATTCGGAAGGCAGGAAGATGAGCAAATCCCTGGGGAACGGCATCGACCCACTGGACGTCATTGGGCAGTACGGGGCGGACGCGTTGCGCATGACGTTGGTTACGGGGAACGCGCCGGGGAACGACATGCGTTTCTATTGGGAGAGGGTAGAGGCCAGCCGTAATTTTGCCAACAAGGTTTGGAACGCGTCGCGCTTCATCATGATGAACGAGGACGACGGCTGGAACGGTGGTAACATTTCCACGGAGACGGCCATGCCGGACAACTTGGCAAGGGAGGACAAATGGATTCTCTCGAAGGCCAACGCCTTGGTTAGGGACGTGACGGCCAATATGGAGAACTACGAGCTGGGCGTGGCCGTCCAGAACGTGTACGACTTTATATGGGAAGAATTTTGTGATTGGTACATTGAGATGGTGAAGCCTAGGCTGTACGACAAGGAGGACGAGACGAGGGACGCGGCGTTGTGGACGTTGCGGCGCGTCTTAATCCAAGGGCTCAAATTGTTGCACCCCTATATGCCGTTCGTGACGGAGGAGATATATTGTACCCTCTTAGGGGACGAGGAGGCGTCCATCATGGTGTCCGAATGGCCGAAGTATGACGCCGCGTATGATTTCGAGCGGGAAGAGGGAGAGATTGAGTTAATCAAGGAAGCCATCAAGGGGATGAGGAACATCCGTGCGGAGATGAACGTGCCACAGGGGAAGAAGGGCAAGGCTTATCTGGTTGCGTCGGATGAACGGGTGAGGGCGCTGTACGAAGATGGTGCGACGTTTTTGACCACGTTGGGCGGTGCGGGTACCATCGTCATTCGAGAGGACGAGGGGGAAGAGATGGGCAAGGACGCCATGTCAGCCGTTTTGTCCAAAGCCGTCGTATACATGCCGTTCTCGGAATTGGTGGACGTGAAGAAGGAAAGGGAGCGCTTGGAGAAGGAGAAGGCCAGGCTGCTGGGCGAGGTGGCGAGAGTGAACGGAATGCTTGGTAACGAGAGGTTCCTAAGCAAGGCCCCGCCCAAAAAGGTGGAGGAGGAAGAGGCGAAGAAGGTCAAATACACGGAAATGCTGGCGCAAGTGGAGGAGAGGCTTGCCAAGATGTAGCGACGGTTTTTCGCGGAGCGGAGTTGGTGAGGGGCGGGTACTGTTCCGTCGATACCTCCCGCAAGCATGTTTGTGAGTTGTTACACAAACATGCGGGGTACGAGGGTGCGCCGCAACAACCGTTCTTGTTGTTGCGTGTGCATGTCGTTACGTTCGGACGCACGTCTGAACAGTAACGAAGGATGTCATATTATGCGAAATGTAGTTGGGATTGCCTATTGATTTTTTGCGTAAGAATGGTTATTATGGTAATAGGCCGATTACAACAGGATGTAACAATTTCCAGGAACATATAGAGGAGAGCGTCGTATGTTTGATTTTGACGAGGAGTTGGAGAAGTTCAGACCAAGCCTAGAGGTGGAGCAAGCGGAAGAGGCCATCAACAACAACAACTTGGAAGACGTGGCGGACATGGTGAAAGAGTTGCTTCAAGAATTAAGATAGGTAGGAGAAAAGGATGAATTGTCCGAAATGTAATGCCGACGTCACGCTGAAGATGAGTCGGTGCAATGTATGTGGACAAAAGCTGGACGTGTTCGGCAAGGTGATGAGGAGTTCGAACGCTTATTATAATGCGGGTTTGGAGCAGGCCAAAGTAAAGGACTTGTCCGGCGCAATCCGCTCTTTGAAGCAAAGCCTCAAGCTAAACAAGTACAATACGAATGCGCGCAACCTATTGGCGTTGATTTATTACGAGATAGGCGAGGCGGTCGAGGCTTTGAACGAGTGGGTGGTGAGCAGTCATTTACAGCCGGAGGAAAACGTGGCGTTTGACTACATTGAGATGGTGCAGTCGAACCCCGTCAGGTTGGAGGCCGTCAACCAAGCCATCCGCAAGTATAATGCGGCTCTTGAGTACGCCAAGCAGGGGAATGAGGATTTGGCAATCATACAGCTAAAGAAGGTGGCGAGCCTGAATCCCAAATTCATAAGGGCAGGGCAGCTGCTCGCCTTACTGTATATGCGGACGGGGGCCAAAGGCAAGGCGATGCGGTGCCTCATGCAGATTAGGAAGGTGGACGTCAACAATACCACCACCCTTCGATATATGGAGGAGTTGCAGGATGCGAGGACGGAGACGCTTGCGGCTACGGACGAGGCGGGAAGGCCGTCCCGGGTGTTCCGTGGGGAGCCGGTGACCTCCATTATGCCGGTGGACTCCTATAAAGAGGAGAAACCGAGGATATTGCCGTTCATCAACGTGTTGGTCGGTTTTGTCTTGGGTATTCTGGTGATGCTCTTCTTGGTGAGAATCAGACCCTCGAATGATAAGGGGACGGAGAAACAGGCAGAACAGATTAAGACGTATGGGGAGCAGTTGGCGTCCAAGGATAGTCGGATAGCCAGTTTGGAGAACGACGTCAAAATGTTGAACGAGCAATTGACCGAATATGCGTCGAGAGAGGTGGAAGGAGGCGAACCCGCCACTTCGGAAGCCCCGAGTGGGGACGATGCGGCAAGCGTGGAGAGTTACGACGCCCTGCTTGGCGGCATGCAGTTATATATGGAGGATAAGAAGCTGGAAGCGGCGCGCATGTTGTTGGGCGTGAACGAGGCCGCCTTGGGCGATACGGCGAAGGCGACCTATCAGACGATTAAGGAGGACACGTTTGAGGAGGCTTCGGCGGGCTTGTGGGAGCAAGGCAGGGACACGTACAATGCGGGCAAGTATAAGAAGGCCAGGACTTTGTTGGAGGAGGCGTTGGAGTTGAAGCCGGACAATGTGGACGCCCTATACTTTATGGGAAGGCTTTTTCATAGGAGGGACGACAAGGAGAAGGCGGCAGAGTATTACAATAAGGTGATTGACGATTTCCCCGAACATGCACGGGCGTCGGAGGCCAGGAGCCAGTTGAGCGCCCTTGGAATTGCGGAAGGGGATTGATGGAAGCGTAGAGGAGTAGGATGGCAAGAAACATGCTGGATATGGGTCTTGCTGTTTTTACCATCATACATGTAAAAATATGCATATATAAGGAAGGATACGGAGTGCACTATGACGAATATGGAACAAGTGGAGTTTGAATTGGTGAAGAGGTGCCTGATTATACGTCTGAACGGGGATTTGGACCACCATCTTGCCGCCTTGCTTAGGGAGGATTCCGACCGGCTAATTGAGAGTGAGAACGTCAAGCACGTTATTTTTGATTTGAACGACGTGTCGTTCATGGACAGCTCGGGCATCGGGGTCATCATGGGCAGGTACCGCAAGGTCATCTTCATGGGGGGCAAGGTTGCCGTGGTGGGGGTCGTGAAGTCCGTGGACCGAATATTTAAGATGTCGGGACTCTATAAGATCATTCATAAATTTGGCAAGGTGGAAGAAGCGGTGGTTGGATTGTACGATACCGACAAGGCAAGCACAAAAGGGTAAAAGGAGGATTCAAATGAACGAAATACAAGAAATGAAGTTGGAAATCGACAGCAATTCGAGAAATGAAAGTTTTGCCAGAATGGTGGTGGCCGCATTTGCCACGAGGCTGAACCCCACCCTTGAGGAGATAGCGGACATCAAGACGGCCGTCTCGGAGGCCGTTACGAACTCCATCCTGCACGGGTACCAGGGCGGGCCGGGGAAGGTTTGGATATCCTGTCGGATTGAGGGCCATACGCTTCATATCGAAATAGTGGACAAGGGCGTGGGCATTGAGGATATAGAGAAGGCGATGGAGCCTTTGTATACGACGAGGTCTGAATGGGAAAGGTCGGGAATGGGATTCTCCTTCATGGAGGCGTTCATGGACCATTTGGAGGTGGTTTCCGGGAAAGACGACGGGACGACGATTCGAATGGTCAAATCCATTGGTACATAAATATGTTGGCATCCCTCCCTTGTGAGAACGCGCCGCCTCGCGCATGGATGAGACGGGGCGGTGGCGTTCTCCCAAAGGTTCACGTATTTGTGCGAAGGCAAAGCGTGCCGCGCAAGGTTTTGTGAACCTGTTGTTACATAGGGTCAGAAAGGTGAGGTAGAATGGATACGTTGGAACTGATTAAGAAGGCGAAGGCCGGGGACAAGCAGGCAAGGGACCAGGTCATCACTGAAAATATGGGTTTGGTTTGGAGCATCGCGAGGAGGTTCTTCAATCGGGGCTACGAGACGGACGACTTATTCCAAATTGGAAGTATTGGCTTGATTAAGGCCATTGATAAATTTGACGATAGTTTCGACGTGAAATTCTCGACTTATGCGGTGCCAATGATAACGGGCGAGATTAAGCGGTTCCTCCGAGACGACGGTATGATTAAGGTCAGTCGGTCGCTTAAGGAGACGGCGTCCAAGATTCGCATTACGCGCGAGATTCTTTACGACAGGTTGGGCAGGGAGCCGACCCTTGAGGAGATTGGGAAGGAAATCAACGTCGACATGGAAGACATGGTCATGGCCATGGAGGCATCCGCCGAGGTGGAGTCCCTCTACAAAACAATCTACCAAGGCGACGGCAACGCCATCTATCTTATCGACAAGGTGGAACAGTCCAAAGACGAACACGATGAGACGGTTAACAAGTTGGCCCTCGGCGAGGTCATGGACTCGCTGGAAAAAAAGGACCGCGAATTGATTTATCTTCGATATTTCAAGGAAAAAACCCAGACGGATATCGCCAAGGAACTGGGTATCTCCCAAGTCCAAGTGTCTAGGCTGGAAAAGAAAATATTGCAGACGATGAGGGAGCGGTTGTTGTAGGGGGTTCTTGCGCACGAATGGAAGTTGGACTCCATTCGCGCGCCAACCTACCCTACAGCAACCTTTTGGTGCTTTTTATTCTAATCTTACGGTTTCTGGGGGTTTTCATTGTTTTTTCTACTAATACCGTTGTTTCTAGGAGGATTTTGTTGCCTTCTCTGCCGCCTCATGGTTGCTGGGATGTCGCTTTTCTATTATTCTTTGTGGGTTTTCAATTAATTTTGTAGAAAACAGAAGGTTTCGTAGTAAAATTTGCAGATATATGATATTGACGTGAAATTTATACCATGGTACAATTTGGGACAAGAGGTATATTGTATACCATATTTTGTGTTTTTTAAGGGGGAATGATTATGGGGAAAATGTCAAGGAAAGTTGTTGCGTTGTTGTTGATTGTATCGATGGCGGTACCGTGGAGCAATTTATCTGTTATGGCGGCTCCTACGGAAGAAAAAACGTACAAAGGGGAAGGGTACGAGATTATATACAAGGTTGACGGCCACTGGGATGGTGGTAACGTGACGGTGGAAGTTAAAA
>QMCE01000258.1_pt1 | contig 53162 bp, 51 predicted proteins | sample 1821851 | NCBI WGS metagenome assembly QMCE01 (sample SAMN09453174, study PRJNA476694) | Termite gut metagenome, whole genome shotgun sequencing project. | isolation source: worker | host: Odontotermes sp. | place: South Africa:Pretoria | collected 2016-01-28
CTCCCCATTATTCCCATTTACCAACCTGTTGTTTTCTGTACCCTTTTTTACCTAAGACCCTTGAGAAAACCCCTCCCTCAGAATGCGTAATTTCCTATTAAGGCAAAAAGAGCTTCATTATGGCGGCTTGGCGTTGGACGTTGGGGGCGGGGTGCTTCGTTCAGCCGACGCCGAAGTTTCGCTTTCCAAAAAGGAGGGGGCGCTTCTTGAGCTGTTTTTTGGAAATCCCGACACCGTGCTGCCGCGCGCGGTGATTCTGTCCCGCGTATGGGGCGGGGACGACATGGTGGAGGAAGGCAACGTGGACAACTACATCTATTTTGTGAGAAGGAGGCTTGGAACCGTGGGCGGCGCGGAGATACAGACCGTGCACGGGGTGGGGTACAAGCTTACCAAGCTTGCGGGTGGCGACGGCGATGGATGAGAAACGTCTGCGCACTCGACTAATCAGGCTGTACGTCACCACAACCGCCATCGTGCTGGCCGTCGTGCTTGCCACCATCCTGTTCCTGTCGTTGCGCAACGCGCGCCGCGAAAAGGAGCAACTTTTCTCCACCCTTTTGGCGTCCGTCGTCGAGAAATTGCAGATTGAGGGTGCGGTACGGCACAGTTGGCTACGCCAGTATGAGCGGGACTATTCCCTATTGGTTCGAATCATCGACAACGGCAGACTCCTTATCTACAACCAAGGGGACGACGCACTCCGCAGAAAACTGTTTGACGAAATACAGGCGCGCGCACTGGACGGGGGCATGGACGTGACGGCCGCCCCACTGTATACGCAGCGCCGTAACAGCCCGATCTATACATTCAAGGAAGAGGGGCGGAATTACTATGGCGCGGCAAGCGTGATGCCGGTGGAAAGCGGCTACTGCGCACTCGTCATGGCGCAGAACGTCGGCCCGCCGCTTAGCGCCCGGAGCTTCGCCATATACTTCCTATGCTATGCGGCGAGCGTGACCGCTTTAACCGTCATCGGTACCTTTTCCATAGACAAGGCTCTACTCCCCGCCATGGAAAGCCGCAAGCGGCAAACGGAATTCATTGCGGCGGCGTCCCACGAGCTTCGCGCGCCGCTTACCGTCATACAGGCAAACGCGGCCACCATCTCCCACATACCCGACCAGATACCCGAAGCCACCGCCGCCATAGAGAACGAGTGTACGCGCATGTCCCGACTGATTGGCGACATGTTGCTTTTAGCGTCCACCGACGCCAAAAACTGGCCCATTTCCCTTGCGACGCTGGACATGGACACCCTGCTTATCGGCGTATATGAAGCATATACGCCGGTATGCGAACGGCGGGGGTTCCGCCTCGACCTTTCGTTGCCGGAAGAACCCCTCCCCAAGATAAAGGGCGACGCCGAGCGATTGACGCAGGTTCTGGGCGTGCTGATTGACAATGCGTTAAGCTACGGCGGCGCGGCGGACCAATCCATAGAGATAAAGGCGCGCCGCAAAAAAAACCTGTTGGAAGTGCAGGTAATCGACCACGGCGTCGGCATTCCCGACGACGTGAAAGCGTACGTGTTTGAGCGCTTCCACCGCAACGACCGCTCCCGCAAGGACAAACAACATTTCGGGCTGGGGCTCGCCATTGCGCATGAACTCGTCACGTTGCACGGCGGCCATATTTCGCTCAGCGATACGGACGGCGGCGGCTGCACGTTCGGCATATCCCTTCCTTGCCATTCTTCCACTTCCCAATCGTAGTGAACATATTTTTCTTTAGAGTATTTTTAGAGACTCCATTGATACAATAAGGGCAAGAAAAAAAAGGAGGCTGATGATTTTGAAGAAACTGCTTTATACTCTCACGTTATCCATACTTATGATGACGGTCACCCTTACGGGTTGCAGCAACGGCAAAACCGAGGGCGGCGGTAACCGCGTCGAGGGTGGCGGCAACGTCGATGACGGCAATGGCGGAGTTGACGGGAATGGCGACGACGGTATCGGCATCCCCGAAGGCGAGGGTGGTGACGACGCACAACCCCAAGGCTCCAATGCGAAGGGACGGTACGTCGAACAGGAAGTGGAACTGCCTTTGCCAAAGGGCGTCACACAACAGGCCGTGGTCGGGATAGCCGCCATTGAGGGCGGGGTGGAGTATTACACGGTGGATTACGAAGGCGGCAAACCCCGCTACTTCCGACACGCCGTACGGGATAACGGTGACGTTTCCACCCAAAGCGAGGCGTGGCTTGTCGATAACGCGTCCAATAACAGCAATGGGTTTCTGGTCGTGCGAAGCGGCGACAAGCTGTACGCATACGAAAACACCGCCTCGGGCGACTCGCAAATCATCGTAAGCGAAGACGATGGCAAAAGTGCGTCAAAGCTTACGGGCAACGGTCTATCGGCGGTAGACGCGATATCCCAGATGGGCGTACTGGGCGATGGCAGAATCGTCATCGCCGGAAACGGCAAGAACACGATATACGTGCTGGACGCCAAGGGCAACCTGTCAGAGGAACTGGACGTTAACGGCGACGTACCGTCAAGCTGCTTTGCCGCTTACGGCAACCAAGTGGCCGTAAGCGTCGCCAACCGGCGACGCCATTCGTCTCTATGACGCGGAGGGCGGCAACCATGTGGATTGGGATTACGACATACCGGACGCCGACGCGCGACCTTCCATGGCGATGGCGTTCTCTGGCGACGGTTCCCTCTACCTTGCCGATTCCACCGGACTGTACCGACACGCGCCGGACGGTACCATGTGGGAAAACGTCATGGAGGGCGGCACATGCAGTTTGGGGTTGCCCGACTTCTCCGTGGGAATCCTGACGGTGGCGGACGGCGAACACGACACAATCGTTGCGCGCGGATATGGAGGGGGCGGTTCGGGGGTTTTGCGTTACGTGTTTGACGCAGAGGCGTCGCAAACCACCGGTACCGAACTGAACATTTTCTCATTAGAGGCCAACGAAACCGTCCAACGGGCGGTGGTGGAGTTCAACCGCAGCCAGACCGACGTTCGGGCGAACTATACGGCGGCCATGACGACCGGCGGCGGCACGGCGCAGGACTACATCAAGACGCTCAACACCGAACTTTTGGCGGGCAACGGCCCCGACGTCATCCTGCTGGACGGACTGCCGATGGATTCCTATATTGAAAAGGACGTGCTCATGGATATAACCGCCATCGCGGATGGTGCGGAGCCGATACTGCCAAACGTGCGCAAAGCGTACGCTGCCGACGGCAAGCTGTATGGCGTTCCACTGGGCGTCAAGGCACCCATCGCACTAAGCAAGGGCGACGCAGACATGTTCGACTCGTTGGGGCAATTAGCGGAACAGGCCGAGCCGCCGCTTTCCTCCATTGCATTTTCATACGAGTCGTTGGCAAGGTGGTTGCTGAGCCATTACAACGAGGGACTCTATTCCGGCGAACCCGAAGCCGTCAACGCATTCATGTCGCAGGCGAAGAAGCTCTCCGACCTCATCGGTGCGACGGACCGGCTTGGGGAAGGTTGGGAATCCGGCATGGGGGGCGAAAGGACGCAGCAACAAATCAGGGAAGAATTCTTACGCAACAACGAGGCGCCACAATACTATGCACTTATCAAGAACATGGCGACGGCGGCAGTGCTGGAAGCGACAAGCGTCGACAAGTTCCTCATGGCCTCCGCCCTCATTGATGAATACGGCGTAAACTTGGGCGGCATAGGCAACAAGTTCATCGGGGTCGGACTGGTGGGCGTCAACAAGGCGAGCGCCAATCAGGAGGCGGCTGCGGAATTCTTAAGGACTGCACTCGGTAACAACGTACAGCAGGCCACCAACTTCCGTTCCGAGTTCCCCGTCAACGAGGCCGCACTGGACGCCGCAATAGAGCATGAAGAAGAAGCCTTTGGCGTCAGCTTGGCGCTTGGCGAGACAGAGAGCCTTGTGGGTTCGTGGCCGACGGAGACAACGCGCAAGAAGCTTAAGGACATCATTAAAACCGCCAGTGTGCCCATTCAACGCGACGCCGTACTGGATGAAATGTTGCTGCCCGAAATTATAGCCGTATTGGACGGCAGCGTTGCGCCGCAAGCGGGTGCGGACAAGGTGGGCAACCTCCTGAAGACGTACTTGTCGGAGTAGCCATGCGTAGGCCAAGAAGGCGACCGTCACATGCGCGTCCGCTGGACGCGCCAAACATGGGGGCCGTAATCGGCTTTATGGCCCCCAGCCTTATCGGCGTCACCATAATGTTCCTGATACCGACGGCGGACGTGGTACGGCGCTCGTTCCTGTCGTCAATGGGCCATTCGTTCGTCGGTCTGGACAACTACGCCACGGTTTTAACCAATGAATCGTTTCGGCTCGCCATGTCCAACACCGGGCGGTTCCTCATTACCTGCATACCGCTTTTGCTATCTCTGTCACTGCTCATGGCGTTGCTCCTGAACCGCGTCACATGGTGTCGGGTACTTTTTATGACGAGCTACCTCTTGCCGCTGGCCATACCGGTCACGTCGGTGGTACTCATCATCCAGTCCGTATTCCATGCCAACGGACTGCTGTCCGCCTTGTGCGCCGCGACGGGCAACGCGCCCGCGGACTGGCTCAACGGCAAATCCGCGTTCTGGATACTCGTATCTTGCTACCTGTGGAAAAACCTCGGCTACAACGTCGTACTCTGGATGGCGGGGCTTGCGGCAATCCCACAGTCGTTGTACGAGGCCGCGCGGGTGGACGGGGCGGGCGAATGGCGCTGTTTTTTCCACATCACCATGCCGTTGCTCGCGCCGACCCTCGCGATGACCGCGACGCTCGCGTTGGTCAACTCATTCAAGGTGTTCCGCGAGGCGTACCTTGTGGCGGGGCAGTATCCGCACAACAGTATATATATGTTGCAACACGTACTTTCCAATTGGTTCGCCAACCTTGACATGCAAAAAATCAGTGCGGCGGCGACGCTCTTGATGCTGGCCATCGTGTTGGCCATCGTCACCATACGACGGGTTTATCACGGAAAGGTGGGAACGTCTTGAAAAAAATATTTCCGTTTTTATTCCTCCTTCTACTGGCGCTGTTGGTATGGTTTCCTCTGTACATGCTGTTGACGGGCGCATTAAGCGACACGGGCGAAATAGCAAGCCGCCTTGGCGGCGTATTGGGGGAATCGGACGATTTGGCGTCCTGGCCACTCCTAAACGCGCGGCCCACCCTGAAAAACTTGGTGAGCCTGCTGTTGGACACTCCCGAATTCTTCCGCGTATTCTTCAATTCCGCGATACAGGCGTTCCCGGCGGTCTTGCTGCAAGTAGTCGTCGGCGCTCCGGCGGCGTGGGCGTTGGCGCAGTTTGCGTTCAAGGGACGGGGGGCGCTGACGTGGTTGTACGTCGTGTTGATGATACTGCCGTTTCAGGTTACAATGGCGCCTTCCTACATCGTACTCGACAAGCTGTCGCTTGTGGACACGCACCTGTCGATTATACTGCCCGCCGCATTTTCCACGTTCCCCGTGTTCGTCATGACCAACTTGTTCTCAAAAGTGCCGCCGTCCGTATTGGAAGCGGCGCGGATGGACGGCGCGGGCGAGTGGCGGACGTTTCTGCACGTCGGTCTGCCGATGGGCGCGCCGGGCATACTGTCGGCGGCGTTGCTGGGTTTTATGGAATGCTGGAGCGCCGTGGAGCAGCCCATTACCTTTTTGAAAACGGCGACGCGGTTCCCGCTGTCGATATTCCTGCCACACACCACGTTGGCCAATGCGGGGGCGTCGTTCGTCTGCGCCATCGTAACGTTATTGCCCGCACTACTTCTGTTCCTTTTCGGACAGAAATATCTGGAGCAGGGCATTATAGCTTCCGGCATAAAGGAGTGAGACGCCATATGAAAGCAATACGAAACTATATCATGAACCAACTTACGAGACAACCAAAAACGTCGGCTGAAAAAGTGCCGCTTTCGCAAAAGGCGCTTCGCGGCGCCATCCTGTTCTTCGTCGCCATGTTCCTGTTGCAGTTTGTATCCTTCGCCGCAAGCGAGGCGCTTGTGGCGAAAGTACAAATGGGCGGCGTATCGAGCGGCGTCATCGACAACGGTATAAGCGGGCGGGGCAAGTGAACGTCCGGCGACAGACAAACGGTGCGCCTGGATCACGAAAACCTCTATATAGACGACGTGTTCGTCGCAGTCGGACAAACCGTGAAGAAAAACGACGAACTTTTCACGTACGACGCGGCTTCGCTTGCACGGGAACTGGAATTACAGGCGACCGAGATAAAACGGCTTAACTTACAGATACGGAACCTCAATACGGGTTCCATCGACTCCGCCAAAAGCGCGGCGTTTGAACTCGACAACGCCAAGGCCAACGCAAAAACGGCCTATCAAGTCAAGGACTTGGAGCTTATGCGAAAAGAAGCCCAGAAAAAACACGACGCACTGGACGCATTGGTTAAGAATGACGGCCTTGTCACGTCAACGTTCCACGGTACGATTACCGAGGTGGCAATAGGGCGGGGGCAGAAAACGACGGGTGACGAGCGCATCGCATTCTCAACTGAGAATCCAATATTCCAGTTTGAACTTGGGGAAAGCGAAGTTGCGGACGTTCACATCGGCGACGCCGTGACGCTTATGGACGGTACCTTTGAGGTTGGCGACCTAGTGGCGTCGGACATTGAGGCCGCACCCGTTCCCGATGTGGAAGCGGGGGAAGGGGCAACGGCCGAGCCGACGTACGTCGTCAGCTGCACGGGCGAAGGTGAAGACGCGTCGCTGGGCAAGATGCAGGATTTCGTCATCCAACGTATTGACACACACGACGTGCGCATACCGATAGGGGCGTTGCGCGAGGACGGCAACGGCAAATACCACGTACTGACGCTCGGCGAGGAACAGACGGTATTGGGCGTACAGACGGTGGCAAAACGCGTGGAAGTGGCGTTAATCTCCCATGACGGGATTTATGCGGCGGTGGAAGGCTCGCTGACGATGGACGACGGCGTCATCATTAGCAGCAACAAACCCATAGCGGATGGTGACCGCGTGGAGGTGAAGGATGATGAGTAGACGGTGGGTTGCTTCGTGCATATCGCTATTGGCGTTGTTTCTTGTATGGGGATGGGCGCTGCACCTTGGCGAGTGGATGCGGCGGGAATATCCCGGCATAGGCGTGCGGATACACGATGTACCGATAAGCGCTGACGCGCTCAATGACGCAATGCAACGCGTCGGCGAAGGAGACGGCGTCAACGGCGTAACCGCCTGGAGCCGCGGTGGTATGACGCAAATAACAAACGGGCGCATCGGTGCGGCGACAGAGGCAAGGATAATCACCGTATACGGCGACATGGGTGCCGTATGCCCAATGGACCTTATTCACGGCGGATTCACGGTCAATGCGGACGCCGCGGGGTGCGTCATTGACCAAAAGACGGCCTTCGCATTATTTCGCGGGACCGACGTCGTGGGTGCCAAGATGGAGGTATTCAACAATGCCTACGTCGTGCGCGGCGTGGTGGAGTCCAAAGAGCCGATGGTGCTTATAAGGGATGGTGCGGCCGAATACACGCATCTGGAAATAACGTGCGACGACGTCGAATACGGGGCGGAAGCGGTAAGGGCGTTCATGTACCGCCATGCACCGGCCAGCAACTACGCCATAGTGGAGCACGGCTTCTACGGCACCCTCTTGGCGTCGCTGACCCCATTGCCCGGATGGCTCGTCGGCATTGCGATTTTGTTCGTACTTGCCCGCGAAGCCTGGCGTCGACGCACCATACCGTTACAGCTGTTGCTCTTATGCGCCACACTGTTCACGCTGTACCATTCGTTCCATTGGCTGCTGGACTTCTCCATCACATGGCCAACCCGCTACCTGCCGACGCGTTGGGCGGATTTCGCATTCTGGCCAACGCTCGTCCGAACGGAGGCCGCCGCCTTGAACGAGGCGTCATACCTGACTCCGGTACCCAAAGACATGCAATGGACGTCCGCCATTCGGGCACTGGTATGCTCCCTCGTGACGGCGGCGGTCATCCTGTCCTCATTCATGCGAGGTGCAAAGCAAAAAAACGGCTTTTTTCCGCCGCCATTGCTTGCGCTTGCATGCATGGCAATCGCATGTGCCGCACTACACGCGGCAGGTGCGGGTTTCACCCCTCCGCTCGGCTATATGTTGGCCGTTCCACTGTGGTGGGCTTATACCCGCCTGCAAAAATCCTAGACCTCTTGCGGCGCGCTTCGCACAAGCCACGAAAAATCTCGCCCGTCTTTCGTCGACAAGCGAGATTTTCACTCCTTCTGGGATGTTTGCTACTCTTCCACCCCGACCGGCGTAATCACGATGTTCTCAGCCGTAACGTTGGTCTTGCGCTTTACGATGTCCTCTATCTGGGCGATTTGCTGCTCCGTCAGCTCGTTGGCGTTGACGATTACGTCCACTCCCTCGTCCACGATGCTGACGACCGCCCCGCCAAAGCCCCTCGCTTCCAACATCGTCTCGGCGGCGTTCTCCCTCTCCGCTGCCGACGTCATGCCAACAATCTCGTTGACGGCGTTCTCTTTTTGTTGTTCCGTCGTGTTGGCGTTCTCCACCAGCTCCATCAAGATTTCCTTGTTCCTCGCCCTGGTCTGCTCCCTGGAGAGCTTGGCGGAAGCGAAGAAATCCGCCCCAATCGTGTTGTTGACCAGTACCGTGTTCCCCACGTCGCCCCCCTCGTTGCCTCCCGACGCGGGTTGCAATTCCCCGGAATCCGTAACGCTGGCAAAATCCTCCCCGATGTCTTCCGACGAGATGTCCAACAATTCACCTTCCGCCGACGCCACGTCCTCGCCTTCCGGCGACTGTGCATCCGGCGACGCTTGGCTTTCCTCGTTCTCCGGCACCGGAGAGGCAATTACCACTTCGGAACCGTCCACCTGCACGTCCGTCTGCACCACCTCGCCTTGTTCCCCTTGGTCGATTTTCTCCTGCGTGAAATTAAGATAACCGGCAACCGCTATCATGATTGCCAACGCCGTGATGATGACTTGGTTTTTCCTCAAAATCTTTTTCAAATCTTTCCTCCTCCTATCCTTTAACAAAATTCATTTTCATTACTTTAATTTTATGTTTGGGTACGTTAAATAATACCTCGACCGCGCCGATTATTTCATTCTGTACTTGAACGTCGTCTCCACCTTCCGCAACCACGACGATTCCTTCCACGGCCGGTTCGTTTTCCTTCAGCACATAAGGAACGGAACCGTCCGCACCGTCAACGAGGACCGACTGTTCCTCCCTGCTCACCTTCTTCTGCTCCCTGCTTCCGCCCGCATCATCCTTTTCCTGCAACTCCTCGCTCGTGTATGGTGCGTCTTTCAACGTCACCTTTTCTTTGGAGGAGGCGATGGTAATCATGACGTTGACCCGACCCACCCCCTTTACTTGCGCAAGCACGCCCGACAATTTACCCTCCAACTCCTTCACGTACGCCTCCTCCTCGCCATCCCCCGTCTCCGCCCCTTCCTCTTGTGGCTCGGTGGACGCGGCTCCACTTGGCGCCTTGCGGGGCATGGCGTCCGGTATGGACAGCACGATTATGACCAGTCCCGCCGCAAGCATGAGAAGGAGTTTGGGAAGCCCCACCTCGCGGATGGAGGGTAGTAACGGCTTCTTTTCCGCCTTCTCCGTCTGCTCCCCCTTTTCCCTTAACAATCCCATCACCAACCTCCCTTTCCTTCCATAGAACCTTTGCCCACTAATAGGGTTCGTCGTCTTGGTGAGACTTTTGTTTTCGCAAGCCCGCAAAGCGCGCCGCGCGAGGCTACTCAAGGTGGACGTATACGTCTGGTTCATCCAGACGAAACAATGCGACGAGTTCCTTCTTCACCCTTGCCGCCCGCATCTCCAAAGACGCCTCCCGCTCCCCATCGTATTCTTCCACCTCCCCTTCTTCCGTGATTCGTATTCTGTCTATTGACACTTCGCCAACCGCCGGATCTTCCGCCTCCGTCAACGCCGCCGTCACATGCAGCGTTTGAAGGTTACCGTAATCTTCTTCCTCTGCATCTTCCTCCAGCGTAATGACGGCCTTCACCAAATACAGCTGCTCCCTTTCCAGAATCCAACGAATTTGTTCCTCTATTTTCTTCTTATATTCCTTCACGATGCGGTTCCTTCCCTTTTCATCCGCCATCTGGATTCGGCTCTCCCACTCTGTATTGTCCGCCGCAAAGTTGCGCAAATCCATACGGAACAAGAGGGCGTCTTCTTGGGAAAGCCACGCAAACAGCGGTTTGGCGACGATGAGGATGAGGATCGTTCCCACGAATAGTGAAACGTATTTTAGGTAATCCTTGCTGCCAAACAAGCTCATGATTATGCCTGCAAGTATGAGAAAAACCGTTACATTTCTAACGATGTCGTAAATGAATCCCACCACGTTACAACCTCCCCGTCATAGCCGTCACAATCGTGATGGAGAATAGGAACATCACGGCCCCAACCAACACGGTAAGCAACAGCAACTTGGCGGAATCCGCCGTCGCCCCAATACAGGCCAAAATCCTCTTGTCGGAAATGGGTTGCACGATGGCCGCACTGAGCCGATACGTCAACGTGTAAACCAACAGCTTGGCCAAAGGCACCGCGCACAAGGAGACGATGACGACCAGACCCGCCACCCCTATGGCGTTCTTTACGAGCAACCCGGCCCCGACGACCGTCTCCGCCGCCGTGCCGAACAGGCCGCCCAATCCAGGTACCGAACCCACCACCTTGGTTATCGTGGAACGTTTCACCCCGTCCAAAGCGGGTACCACGAGCCCCTGTATCGTGTGGAAACCGACCACGAGCCCCAGCAACGTCTTCAATCCCCAAGTAATCACATTCATAATCAACTCCATCATCTTGGAGAACCTCTCCTCCCTTAGCAAATGGTTGGTCAACGACAGCACGAAAAACACGCGAACCGCCGGAATGACGACGCCAATCAACACCGTGTCCACGATGGCGATTAGGAACATGGTCGCCTGGTAAAAAACCGTAGACGTACTGGCCCCCACCGTGTAAGCCAGCGCCACAAGGTAGGCGGGAATGAGCGCCTTCATGAATCCCTGTAGATCCTGCAACGCATTTTGCGCTACCGCGGTGATGGAGAGGAACGACGTAATCAGGATGGTGAACAGTAGCATATAGGTGACGTAAAAACCCGTCTCCGACATCTGCTTCCCGTGAAATATCTTGGTGAAGTTCGCAAACACGGCGGCAACCACCGCGATGAGCAACAACCTCGCCATCGTATTTCGATTCCCCGCCAACTCATTCCCGGCCGCCGACAGCACGTCCTGAACAAGCCCGCGAAATGAAACCCCGCCCCCTTCCGTCGCCAATTCCCTCACGTAACCGTCGAAGGAGCGGCCGCCGCCAATCTGTAATTCATCCATCACCCTCTGTATCTCGTCGGAATCAATCGGCCCCACGGCTTCAAGGATGTCGGTAACGGATTCTTCCTCCGCCTCCCCACCTTCTTCCGGGTCACCTATGACGATTTCCCCTTCCTCCGGCGTACCTTCTTCTTCCAGATCCCCTATGGCGATTTCCCCTTCCTCCGCCTCCCATTCTTGCGCATGGGCGCATTGTCCCTCGCCCCAAAGAAAAAGTATGATTATGGGTATGATTATGGAGAAGAGGAACGTCGTTATGTAGCCACTATTCCAATGATTGCGCGTCACCCTCCCACCTCCCCTTCTTTTTGGAAAATATGGGAGTATGAAGCGACTTCCCCCACTTCCCTTCCCGCCGTCCGCATGGTTACGGCGTCAGGAATTCTCCGATAGTCTCCAACAGCGCTTCCAACACGGGCATACTGACGCCAAGGACGCTCAACTTTCCCACCAACTCAATCTGACTCGCAATGGCCGAATAACCGGCGTCTTTGCACAAGTTGGCTGAGAATTCCGCCAAATACGCAATCCCGACCATTTTAATTAAAATGGAGACATAGGCGGAGTTAATCTGTATATATCCCTGGATGGTGCGAATGGTTTGGATGATTTCATCCAAGGACCTCAGCCCCACGAAACAAATGAACAGGCATCCCGCTATACCGATATAGACTCCGTATTCCGTGTTCCTATTCTTGAATTGTACGGCGAGCAACATGGTTGCCAGACCAATGACCGCAATCCTTACCATCTCGCTTCCCCTCCCCACATGAACGCCTCGACGCCCTTCTATAAGCGTACCGGCAACAACGTCCCTGCACGCTAGATTTCAAACAATCGCTGAATTAATTCGAATAAGTCCGCTATATACGGAACGATCCACAAGAGTACCAAAATTACGCCGGCCAAGCTAACGAAGTAAGCCTGGTCATCCCTTCCGGAATGCTTCAATATCTGACTCAATACGGAAACCAAGATGCCCACCGCCGCAATTCTGAATATCACGCTAATCGTCATAGTTACCCCCAAGACATTATGGCCGACCCACCCGCCACGCTACTTACCACTCCGCCTACGTTACCCCCACAACAATACCACGAGGAATATCCCACCCATGAATCCCAGCGTATTGTATAGTTTTACCTTCTTGCCCAACTCCCCGTTGCAGTCATGTATCTGCTGGTCCAATTCCGAAACGTACCAATCTATCGTACTGGTTTGCATGGCCTTGTCCAGATAACCCAAGCCCTCCCCGAATTTCACCAGCTCCGCACGGTCCTTCTTCGTCAAACACACGTCTCCCAATTCCCGTTCCACACAAGCTTTCCATATTATAGGAAATGTTTCGCCTTCCATTTGTCCCAACCGCCCAACCAAGGCCCTATAGAACGCCGCAAATCCACGGCCCGCATAGTCGGACGCATGGGCGATGGCCTCGGGCAACGGCGTACCGGCGTACGATATTTCCCCTCGCAGACGCATCATGACCTTCCTGACGTCCTTTAGGTTGTCCAGGCGCATTTTTGCCACACTACTATAGTAGACTCCAATCCCCGCACTGGAAAGTATGGTCAACACCACTCCCGCCCATCGCAACATGTCCAACCTCCTTTTACCTTGTCAACGCTTTTTTACCTTATAGGAAACTTCGCTGGCGCGGAGCCAGTTTGGCGAAGCCAAACGTAGAGCGTTGCGCTTCTTAGTCAACGCTTTTTTACTTCACTTACTCCTTGTATAACGCCGTGCCGTCCCCGTCGCGAACCTCCGCCACATTTCCCACTCCCCCCTCGTTGTTTAGCACGATAAACCTCTCAAAGGTTCCCCGCCCAACCAATTCGCCCAACATGGGTTTTCCCTTTACATCCTCCATGGAGCTGCCATGAACCGTCGCAATGAGTTTGCAGCCACAATGAATCACATACTCGATGGCCTCCAAATCCCCCTTCCCGCCTATTTCGTCCACGGCGACGACGTCCGGCGACATGGAGCGAATCAACATGAGCATGCCTTCCGCCTTGGGGCAACAATCCAAAACATCCGTACGTATGCCGAGGTCGTTCTGCGGTATGCCCATGTAGCAGGCCCCCAACTCCGAACGCTCGTCCACGACGCCAACCGTCTTCCCCTTGCGGCCGTTCGTCCCATTCGACAGCTGTCGAATCATGTCCCTTAACAACGTGGTCTTCCCACAACGGGGTGGTGAAATAATCAGAGTATGGCTTACGTCCTCGCCATCCGTCACATAACCCATCAGTCTTGACGCACAACCCTTGATTTGGTGGGCTAGACGGATGTTGATACCGGAAATGTGGCGGATGCTCTTGATTCGACCGCCCTCGATGACCACCTTGCCCACCACCCCCACCCGGTGCCCTCCCTGAATGGTTAGGAATCCCTGCTTTAGCTCGTCCTCAAATGCATAGAGGGAATAGTTGCTGATGTATTCCATCGTCTCCTTGCACTCGTTATGGGCGACCACGAAGGCGTTCCCCTTCTCCGTGGTTAATCGGGCGATAAGTCGTGCATCCGAATCAAGCCGCACATCCGACCCCACTCCCGACTCGACGAAGTATTCCCGGTTGCCGTATACCATGATCAACGGCTTCCCAATGCGTAGACGCACCTCCTGCAGTTGGCCGTAGTCCATCTCCACCCCCATAAGGAGACTGCGCAAACGCAATGACAGTATTTTAAGGACCTCGTCCTTATTTTGAGCCGCTGCCGCATCACGGACGGGCATGGGCTTCCTATCACTTTTCTCCATGTCAACCCCCTTGTCCTAGTTCAATATATGCGGACGAGCCGGGATTATGACAAGGAAAGTCCCACCAAGCAGCTACGCAAATTAGCAAGCCCATGACTGTGAGCTTGCTCACAAAGTCATGGGCTTGCTAATTTGCGCAGACATTTGGTGGGCAAGGAAACATGAGCAAGGAGGGCGATAGCCCGGATTGCGAATGTTTCCGGCAGCTGCGGGAGCGCGAAGCGCGGAGCAGCTGACTTTCCCGTCCGCCGAGCAGTTATGCCCCGCGACCCTCGCCCTGCGCCAGCAAACAGACTTCCCCATAACCTTTGCGTAAACCAAAATAACCCGCCTGCCGCGCGTAAGCATACGTCACCGGCAAGAGCGGGCATATTGCAGACCCCAACCCCTTTTACCCATCCCCAATCTCCAAAATTTCCTTTTTAGACAACTTCGTCACCTTCATAATAAATGGAATGTCCACCCCCATCTCCAACATAAAACTGACACTTCCCCTCGTCAGCCTCTTTGCCATCCTCCCAGTTGCCTCCCCCGCCCTTTTCTTCCCGTGTGCAATTCTTTCATTCTCAAGTAACTGTCTCAATTTCGTCATCACAGTCCCCCCTTACTGTCCCAGACTCAAATCGACCAAAATTCGTTACTCGCCATGACGCTCCCCGATAGTATTACTTGCATTTCATTGTATCACATTTACTCTATCTATACAACCATCAGTCGCAAAAATTATCACTATAGACTATCCCGCGTTACTGTTCAGACGTGCGTCTGAACGTAACGATATGCACACACAACAACAAGAACAGTTGTTGCGGCGCTTCGTAAGCCTGCTCAGGTTCGCAAGCGCGCCACATCATTCAAACAAACTTGACAATTTGCTCGCCCATGTTCAGGCTTTGCCTGAACATGGGCCTTCCCAGAAATGTGATTAATGACGAATTAACAATACGCCACGATATAAAATGACAGAACAAGAAGCGTTGACATGAAGAATGGCGAGCATATAGCAGATACAATGGATTCTAAGGATTGCAATCCATCTATAGCCCATCTGCAAATATTTCAATCCGTTGGCGGAATTTTCAACCAAAATCCTTACCGTCGGGATATCACGACCTCCTGACGATTCTCCTGAACAGCAACACGCAAAACGTTGTAACAAGCAAATACACCAATGCCACGAATATGAGCGGGAAGAAGGCGTCATAAGTACGGCTGCGTATCAGGTCACCCGCGCGGGTCAAATCCTGTATGGCGATATAGCCAACGATGGCGGTTGCCTTAACAAGCTCGACGAAGCCGTTTGTGTAGCTCGGCAGCACCCGTCGTATGGATTGTGGCAACGTTACCGCAAAGAAAGCCTTAGTCGCCGTAAAGCCCATGGCCCGCGCCGCCTCGACCTCCACGGGATCCACGGTCTCCATTGCGCCTTTGAAGTCCTCGGCGACAGTTGCGCCCGTAACCATGGTGAACGCCGCTATGGCTATCCATACGCCCGACATGTTGGAGTTGCCAAAAATTATATAGTAAGTTATCATCAACAGCACCACGATGGGCGTACCGTGTATCAATCCGCAGTAGGCGTCGCCCAGTACGCGCAAGATTTTGTTTTTTCGGGTCAGCACCCAGCAGACCAAGCAAGCCAACGCCGTACCGAAAAGCTGCGCCAACAATGCGATGGCCATGGTGACGCCCAACCCGTCCAGTATCAGCTTCCAGCGGTCCTCCTTTATAAGGTTGTTCTCGAAGCCGGTATTCAGCCATTCAAAAAAGCTGACGCTTTTCGCCTCAGAAACAGCCCCCGACGAAAGTGCGACTATGCCCAACTGGTCGTTATAAATCGGCTCGGAGAATATCACGCTCTTTTTGCGTTCCTCGGTAATGGATACGTTGGCTATGCCCAAGTCCGCCCGTTCAGCCACGACATAGGGAATCATGGCGGAAAACTCCATCTCCGCAAACTCAACCCGCATCCCCTCATGGGCGGCAAAGCGCATGGCAAGCTCAACGCTGTACCCCTTTAACTCGCCATTCTCACCCACATAAGAAAAGGGCAGAGCCGTCCCCGTGGTAGCGACATGCAGCGTTCCGTTTTCACCGCTTGAAGCAACGTCAGGCATGGGGGATAGAAGGTCAGGCACATCCTCCAACCAACGGGCCTGCATTTCAGCAAGCGTACCGTCCGCCTCCACCTTCGCCAAAAACGCGTTAAAACGGTCGATCATTGTCTGCTCAACAGAATACGCACCCATCGGACCGCTGAAAACGTCCTCGGGAATGGGGAAATACTCCAAATCCTCATTCCCCGGCTCAGCCGTGAGAATCCTGACTACGGACAAATCCGACATATGCCCGTCAATCCGTCCTTGCCGCACATCCTGAAGCCCCGCAAACGTATCGCTGTAATAAGCGGGAGTGCCCTTCAAATCCTCCTGCGTGACCGTATCACTTATGGTTCCGATATCAACGCCGATGGTCTTGCCGATAAAGTCCTCGTAGGATTCGGCACCGGGCCCGTTCGCCGAATCAGGTTTGGCACTGCAAGCCGTAAGCAACATTGCGGCCAATAGCACTAATAGTATGGTTGTGATTCTTCTCTTCACGTCCTCCACTCCTTTATCCCATCCCCGCCAGACGCCTATTTCTGTTTTGTCGCACCGCACTTATAGCATTTCTGGTCGGTGTATTCGTAACTGGGCATGACATATTTGCCAAGACGGATACTTACCGGCACCCTTTTGCACCATTTATAGTTGTCGTCGCATGAACACAGCCCTTTGCCAAGGGGTTGAATCAGCTTGTCCGGCCGCCCGTCGGCTAACGCCTGTGCCTTTGCTTGTTCCGGCGTGACGCCGCCATCCGCCATTCCGCCCGCCACCGCGCCCATCTCGTCGTCGCTGATTGCTTCTACCGCGCCGTCCATCGCCTTCTCATCCATGTCCGTCATTGAAACACCCCCTCCTCAACCATTTGGTTTGTTTGCATCTAACCCACTTACGGTTATGTTAGCATGAAAGACCGTTCTAAAAACGAGGATGCGTAAAATAAATGGGGTTTCGCGCAAAATTGGCTGTATATTTATTGAAGGAACCTTTTTCGTCTTCCCCCATGCATCTATTGACAATTCCTCTTTTTGCCCATACAATACATATATACCAAGTCGCACGCCGTGGCGCATACTCAATGGGGGATACACGCATGAGCAAGGATAACCTAACCACTTACATAAGGGACGAACTACTTAGCCATGGGGCGGACATGGTGGGTATCGGCAGTCTAAGGGATTTGCCGCCCAAGGAGCGAGGCAACCTGCCCATCGGTATTTGCGTGGCGATAAAGTACCCCGCTTCCGTTATTCGCAGCATTGGCAACATGCCTACGAAGGAATACTACGATTGGTATAAAAAACTCAACGAACGGCTGGACCTCTTAGTCTCGGCCGGCGCATTGGCGTTGCAGATGGAGCGGTATCGAGCCGTCGCCCAGACCAGGGAAGTGGTCGGGAACGGCGGGGAGGATTATCGGACGACCTTGCCGCACAAGACCGTGGCCGTCTATGCCGGATTAGGCTGGATTGGCAAGAGCGGGTTACTCGTCACGGAGACCTACGGCTCGATGATTCGCATATCCTCCATCCTGACCAACGCGCCCTTGCAGACGGAAATGCCCATTACCCAATCCAAATGCGGGGATTGCACGGCTTGTCGGGACGCCTGTCCCGCCGGGGCAATTTCGGGGAACTTGTGGAAGTTCCGCCTTGACCGCGACGAACTCCTTGACCCTGAGAAATGTGCGAAAGTGGCCAAGGAACGGGCCAAGAAGAGCATCGGGGTCGAGGAGACCATTTGTGGCAAATGCATAGAAGTCTGCCCCTATACCAAACGCGCCATGAAAGATTCGATAGATTAGAGGAAAGGAAACAGGCAACGTTATGATTCGACCAACCTTAGAAGAAGTACAAGCCATTGCCACGGATGAAAGCCTTCATTTAGTTCCCATAAGCATGGAGATGTATTCCGATGAAGTGACGCCTACCGTGGTTTTGAAGAAGTTAAAGAAAGCCAGCTCCAACTGTTTTATTCTAGAGAGCGTGGAAGACACGAAGAAATGGGGGCGTTATACGTTCTTGGGATTCGAGCCCCGTATGGAGGTTTCCTGCTTGAACGGGGTTACCACCGTCAGAAGAAATGGTTGGGAACGGGCGGCCCGTCCCCATGCGGACGCCGACCATGCACGGGAACCCGGCCAAGAACGGGGCAACGACACCTTCACGTATCGAGGGAATCCCAATGACTGCATCCGAAAAATCATGGAATGCCACAAAGGCGCGACCTTTGACTACCTTCCCCCGTTCACGGGCGGATTGGTGGGTTATTTTGCCTACGATTACGTGAAATATACGGAGCCGGTGCTTGCACTGGACGCAGCGGCGGACCCCGAACAATTCAACGACGTCGACCTTATGTTGTTTGACAAGGTAATCGCCTTTGACAACTTCCGTCAGAAGATTGTGTTAATCGTCAACCTTCGGACAAGCCAAGAGGGCGAAGCCTTTCTTCACGGACTGGACGGTCGGTCGGAGGACGGCGCGGCACCCTCCCATGTAAAACCATCCCGCGGGCAAGCCGACGGCCCATTGGACGAGGCGGCCCTTGCGGAAGCCTACGAGGAGGCCATACGACAGCTTGCCTACATGAAGGATTTAATACAGTCGGGCGAGCCTTTCAAGACCAGTCCCGCACGACTCCAATCGGAGTTCAAGTCTCTGTTCTCCGAAGACGAATACGTGGAGATGGTCAACCGAGCCAAGGATTACATTCGAGAGGGAGACATTTTTCAAGTCGTACTCTCCAATCGGTTTGAGGCGGATTTTGAGGGAAGCCTCTTTGACGCCTACCGCATCTTGCGAACCCTGAACCCTTCCCCGTACATGTTCTATTTTTCCAGCAACCACTTGGAGATTGCGGGGGCTTCGCCCGAGACCTTGGTGAAGCTGCAAGACGGCCAACTGCACACCTTCCCTCTGGCAGGTACGCGTCCCCGCGGGGGGACGGGTGAGGAAGACGCCGCCCTCGAGCAGGAGTTGCTTGCGGATGAAAAGGAATTGGCCGAACACAATATGTTGGTGGATTTGGGTCGTAATGATTTGGGCAAAATCAGCCAATTTGGCAGCGTGAAGGTGGAAACGTACATGGAGGTCCTGCGGTTCTCGCACGTCATGCACATTGGCTCAACCGTAAGCGGCACGACCCTCCCCGACAAAACGGGGCTTGACGCCGTCAACGCCGTCCTACCGGCCGGCACGCTCTCGGGCGCGCCCAAAATTCGCGCCATGCAGATTATCAATGAATTGGAGCAGAATAAGCGGGGCATCTACGGGGGAGCCATCGGGTATCTGGATTTCGCCGGCAACATGGACACCTGCATCGCCATCCGCATTGCATACAAGAAAAACGGCAAGGTTTTCATTCGTTCCGGTGCGGGCGTCGTCGCCGACTCCAACCCACAATCCGAATATCGGGAATGCGTCAACAAGTTGAGGGCGGTATGGAACGCCTTGCAAGAATCGGAAGGGGGGCTGGACTAATGGTGTTGTTGATTGACAATTATGACAGTTTTTCTTACAACCTGTACCAACTTATCGGCTCCATTGATACGGACATCCGCGTCGTCCGCAACGACGAGGTCGACGCCAACGGTATTGCCGACATGAAGCCGAGCCACATCGTCATTTCCCCCGGCCCGGGCAAACCTTCGGACGCGGGCGTATGCGTGGACGTCGTGAAGCAACTGCATGGCGACTTCCCCATTCTTGGCATATGTCTGGGGCACCAGGCGATATTTGAGGCGTTTGGCGGCACCGTCTCCTATGCCGCGAAGCTGATGCACGGGAAATCTTCCCCCGTAACGGTGGATGCGGGCAACGCCCTTTTCGCCTCCCTGCCCTCCGAGATACAGGCGGCCCGATACCATTCGCTGGCGGCGGTGGAATCCACTTTGCCGCAGGAGCTTCAGGTTACGGCGCGAACGGCGGACGGCGAGATTATGGCGGTCTGCCACAAGACGTACCCCGTGTTCGGCGTCCAATTCCATCCGGAATCCATCCTTACCCCCTTGGGCCAGACGATGATTGAGAATTTTTTGCGCCGTAAAAGTGATGGTTGAATCTGCGGGACATTTTCTGTATAATAGAACCCAATTCAAATTTTTGTTCCATTGCGGGATAACAAACCTTTTGAGGGTCAAGCGACATAAACTGATAGGAGGTCAATTTATGAACCAATCCGTATCCGATACAAAAGCGAAGTTCCTTGACGCCATAGGGAACGTCAAGGATTCAAAGGAAGTGGAGCAGCTTCGCATCTCGTTCTTAGGCAAGAAGGGGGAAGTGACGGCGTTGCTCAAGGGGCTGAAGGAAATTGCCCCGGAACACAAGAAGGCGTTCGGCCAAGAGGTCAACAAGCTTAAGTCATTCGTCGAGGAACGCATTGCGGAATGCGTCAACCAATTGACCATCCGTGAGTTTGACGAGAAGATTCGCCAGAGTAAGCCCATCGACGTGACGCTGCCGCCAAGCGGCAACGTCGGCTCCTACTCCCCCATCACGCTGGTCCAACGGGAGGTCGAGGCCATTTTTACCAGCATGGGCTTCACCATTGAGGATTATTCCGAGGTGACCGACGACTACCATTGTTTTGAGGCCCTCAACATACCCCCGTTCCACCCGGCAAGGGACATGCAGGACACGTATTACCTTGAAAACGGACAACTCCTCAAGACGCACACGTCTGCGGCGCAGAACTCGATTATGAGGAAGTACGGCGCCCCCTTGCGCGCCATTTTCCCCGGCAGGTGTTTCCGCAACGAGGCTCTTGACGCCTCGCACGAGAACACGTTCTTCCAGATGGAGGGCATGATGGTTGACGAGGGCGTCTCCATCTCCAACCTGATTTACTTCATGAAGACCATGTTGTCCGAGGTGTTCCACAGGGACGTCACCGTAAGGCTCCGCCCCGGCTTCTTCCCCTTCGTGGAACCCGGTTTTGAGTTGGACATCAAATGTCTCATCTGCGGAGGCGAAGGCTGTCCCTCCTGCAAGCATTCCGGGTGGTTGGAGCTGTGCCCCTGCGGCATGATTCATCCCAACGTGCTGACGATGGGCGGGATTGACGTGGAACGTTACACGGGCTTTGCGTTCGGCCTCGGGCTGACGCGGTTGGCGATGATGAAGTACGGAATCAAGGACATTCGAGACTTGAATAGTGGGAATTTAAGAGTACTGTCCCAATTTGTCTGATACCAGGGTCAAAAGGTCATGTGCTTCATGCTTGCATGAAAGCACATGACTTTGGGACCCGCAAAAAACATGAGAACGTAGCCCGATAGGGCGGAGTTCGAATGTTTTTAGGACTGCGAGAGCACGCAGTGCGGAGCAGTCCGTGGTATCAGAGCATACCGTGCGGAGCAGTCCGCAGTATCATGGCATACAGTGCGGAGCAGTCCGCAGTATCATGGCATACAGTGCGGAGCAGTCCGCAGTATCAAAGTAACACAATAACGGAATGGAGGTTGTCATGTATATTTCAATGAACTGGATAAAAGATTTCGTCGATTTGGACGGATTAGACGAAATTGCGTTGATTGAGCGGTTCACCCTCTCCACGGCGGAAGTGGAGGAAATCCTATATAAAGGGAAAGATTTGGACAAGGTGGTGGCCGCACGAATCGTAGAGGTAGCCGACCATCCGAATTCAAAAAAGCTACACTTATTGAAGGTGGACGCAGGTGGCGAAGTATTGGACTGCGTATGCGGCGCACCCAACGTCCGCAAGGACATGGTCGTGCCCTTTGCAATGGTGGGCGGCAAGGTGGGCGGCAAAGCGATTAAGGAGGCCATGATAGCCGGCCACCCCTCCATGGGCATGTGTTGTTCAGAGGAAGAGCTGGGGCTGAGCAGCGACCACAGCGGCCTGATGGAGTTGGACGCCGACACGCCGCTCGGCAAGGACGTGAAGGAGTTGTTCGACGTGGAAGACGTCGTATTTGAAGTGGACAACAAGTCCCTAACCAACCGACCCGACCTATGGGGGCATTATGGAATCGCCAGGGAGTTTGCCGCTTTGACGAAACGGGAATTGCGGGCAGTACCCCGCATGGACCTTGCTCCCTACGCCTCCCTGCCCCCGATTGACATTCAGATTCTGGAGCCGGAACTGGCCTATCGATATTCGGGCCTTACGGTGGAGAACGTAACCAGGCGGGTCAGCCCCGTCAATATGCGGATTCGCCTCTTTTATTGTGGCTCGCGGGCCATCAACTTCTTGGCGGATCTGACGAATTACGTGATGCTGGAGCTGGGACAACCCATGCATGCGTTTGACTTACAGAAAGTTAACAATATATGGGTCAAAAAATTTGACAAAGCCTTTTCTTTTCAGACCTTGGACGGCGTGGAGCGGGACGTGGACGAGGACACCCTCATGATATGTGCGGACGACAAACCCGTCGCCATTGCCGGCATTATGGGCGGCTACGATTCGGAGATTGCGGAAGACACCACCTCCCTACTATTGGAGTCCGCCAATTTCAACGGCGTCTCCATTCGTAAATCCTCCACTCGGTTGGGGTTGCGTACCGACGCCAGTATGCGGTACGAGAAAGTGCTTGACCCGGAAATGACCGTACTGGCAATCGAGCGGTTGGGGAACCTCCTTTTTGCCGCCGACAAGGGGGCAAAGGTTACGTCATCATTGACGGACAAATACCCCAAGCCCTTCCCGACCATTTCGTTTGACTTTGACAAACAATACGTGAACCGATATACGGGCATCGAAATTGACGACGACGAGATACTGACCACGTTGCGCGGATTGGGCTTTGAGGTGTCTTCGTCGGGCGGGGACCACCCCACCTTCCACATCACCGTACCCAGCCACCGTTCCACGAAGGACGTTACGATTCCGGCGGACATCATCGAGGAAATTACCCGCATCTACGGGTATGACAACTTCCTGATTACGACGACGACGAGCGCCCTGCATCCCGCCACGATATCGACCGCCAAGTCGGACGAACATCGGATGAAGGACATTTTGGTTCAAATGTACGGATTACACGAAGTGCATTCTTATGTTTGGTGCGAGTCGAAGAAATACAAGGAGTTGGGCATAGCCGTCCCCGACAACGTGAAGCTCGTCAACTCGCTCGCTTCGGAGAACAGCGTATTGCGCAACTCCATGGTTCCAACCCTCCTGACCGTCGTGAACGAGAACAAGTCCTATGCGCCGGAGTTTGGCGTGTTCGAGATTGGCAAGGTCGTGGAAGGCTTGGACGGGGACGGCAACTGTAACGAGCGTTCCAAATTGGGCGTGGCGTTCTTTAGCCGCACGCGGGACGAAGGGGCGGCGTACCTGCACGTAAGGGACGTGCTGTCCAACTTGGGCAACATGATTAAGCATGGGCAAATGACGTTCGTCCCGCACGAGGAAGGGGACGATTCGTTGGCAGCATGGCAACACCCCGTCCATACGTCGGACATTTTGTTGGGTGGCGTGACGTTGGGCTTCCTATCCGTCCTGCACCCCATGACGCAGAGCAAGATTGACAAGAAGGCGACCATCGTCGTCGCACAACTGGACATGGCGGCGTTCTCCTCCCTAGACGACGCCTCCGTCCATTATGTCGAACCCTCCAAGTATCCCAGCATCGATTGGGACTTGTCCTTATTGGTTCAGCCGGACACCCGCTTTGCGGATATGGCGAAGGCTTGGAAGGACGCCGAATTTGAAAAGGTATTGAAGAAGGTGGACGTCATCGACTCCTACGAAGGGGAGCAGAAAAGCGTTACGGTACGCTTCACGTTCGAGTCCGACGAACGAACCCTGCAAAGCGAAGAAGCCAAGGCGGTAGTAGACCGCATACTGGAGAATCTGGGAGAACAGGGGATATCCATGAAGCAGATGTAGTGCCATAATCCCAAATCGCCAAAACGTGGTGGGGTCATGATGATTTCTGGTCACATTCCCCACCATTTGGCAATTTTTTTTGCATATGGATCCGTGTTCACCTGCTTAACATCCCCCTCTGATTTAATTAGAACAAACGTCGGGGCATTCTCCTCCCGATACACTACCCCATAAAGCGTACGTTGACCAGCATCGTCTCCCACTCTTTCCTCTACTACCTCTGCATCTGGATCAATTTTATATAGATATGAATAATACTCCTCTAATTCCGACACGTCAAATTTTCTATAGGCATCGTCCTCTCCATATTCCATGCTCTCTAAGTATGAAAATGCCTCTTTAAATGTCAGGTCTTCTAAATTTTTTTCTATAAGGTCATATCCCACCTCATTTCCTTCATTATCAACAAACCCTCCGTAATTCTGATGCCCCCCTGAATAGTTGATATTTCTCCAAATAAATACTATCTTTTGGTCTATGATCATCTTATCCGCTCCTTGTTCTACCATTCCCTTCTCCACTGCTCCTTGTTCTACCGTTCCTTTACACCGAGCCAGTAGCATGAACGGACACACCATAAGAAATGTAAAAATAATGTTCTTTTTAAACCTTTTCCCCTTTCCCATTTATTTCTCGCATATCCTAGTCTAAAAAGAGGGTTCTGATTTATCATTGTTCCAAAGGAACTTTTGCCGCCATATTGTCATTCGCACTCTGATTGCCCCACCATGTGGCAATTTTTTTTGCATAGCGATTTGTGTTCACATAGTAGTCTTCTCCCTTTGAGTTAATCAAGATCGGCATGGGAACGCCCTCCTCTAGATATGCCACTCCATAGAGAGCCGTTTGAACGGTGTCGTAAGAACGGTAAAAACTGGAGTATTCTATTATCCTTGCATCGGGATTAATTTTATAAAGATATGAGTAATATTTTTTCAATTCCGATACTTCTATCTTCCTTTTAATGTTGCGCTCCCCATATTCCATATTTTCTAGATATGATAATTGTTCCTCAAACGTCATCTGTATCCACCCCTTATCCGTCAAGTCATATTCCACTTCATTTCCCTCGCCATCCACAAAAACACCATAATTCCGATATCCTCCTGTGGAATCAAAATTCATCCATAAGAATATTATCTTTTGGTCTATTTCCTCCTTTTCAATACCCGGATAGGTGTCCACATACCGAAACAATGCCACGAATAGTAACGCCACCACTAAAGCCGAGACAATGATTCTTCTCTTTTTATCCAACATAACGTGTCTCCTTCCCTTGATTGAATTATTCAGAAATGAGCGCGGTAAAGGATGGTCATCCCTCCTTCCTACTTGAACGGGGCAAAAGGCGTCGTTTTGTCTTTTTGTGATACCCTCCCCCACCATCTGGAAATCTTTCTTGCATAACGATTTGTATTCTCGTAGTTATTATCTCCCTGTGACCTAATCATAATAAATGTTGGTTCCTCTTCCTCCAGATATGCCACTCCATATAACGAACGTTGGCCGGCGTCATAGGAATGGACAAATCGAAACCTTTCCTTTATCCTCGCATTTGGATTAACCTTATACAGATATGAGAAGTTTTTTTCTAGTTCCGACATGTTAAGTTTCATCACCACGTCACTCTCATCATACTCCATATTCTCCAAATATGCTAATTCCTCTGCAAACGTCGCTCTCTCCCAGTCTCCATCTGACAAGTCATACTTCACCACGTTCCCTTTTTCATCCACAAAGACGCCGTTATTTTGATATCCCTCTGCAAAATTAACATAATTGTATATAAAGATTATTCTCTGGTCTATTCCTTTCTTTTCAATACCCGGATATAAATCCACATACCGAACCAATGCCACTAGCAACAATACTGCCGCAAAAACCAAGGCCACCTTTTTCCTTCTTTTTTCCATCATGGCATAATACCCTCCCTCTTACCTGATTATCACTCAAAGTGAGAATAGGGTAAAGGATAGTCTGTCCCTCCTTCCTTCTTCCCTGAATGGAACAAAAGGGGTCGTTTCATCTTTGTTTGATAACGTCCGCCACCATGCGGCAATCCTCTTCGCATAACGATTCGTATTCGTATAATCGTAATCTCCGAATGCCTTCCTCCAGATATGCCACTCCATAAAGCGCGCGTTGACCCGCATCATAGGCTCTGAATTTTTCCTTTATCTTCGCATCCGGATTGACCTTATATAGATATGAGAAATTTCTCCCTAACTCTGACATGTTGATCTTCATTATTACATCGCTCTCATCATACTCCATATTCTCCAAATAAAATAATCTTTCTTCAAACGTCGAATCCCTCCATCCCCCATTTGATAGGTCGTATTCCACCATGTTCCCTTCGTCATCCACAAAGACGCCTGAATTTTGATATAACCCAGAATAATTAACATTACTTTCTATAAATATTATTTTTTGGTCAATTCCATCCTTTTCAATACCTGGATATGTATCCACGCATTGAGCCAATATTACTAATGGCAATGCCGCCGCAAAAATTAGGACGACAGTTTTTCTTCTTTCTCTCATCTTAACGTACCATTCCTTGTCCATCCAATTCCTATCCTCACATCCCCCACCATTCGGCAATTTTTTTTGCATAAGGATCCGTATTCACATATTTATAATTCCCCTCAGACTTGATCAGAACAAACGTTGGAACACTCTTCTCTTGGTACACTATCCCATAAAGCGTGCGTTGACCCGCATCGCTAGCCCTTCTTTCTTCTGTCACTTCCGCATCCAGGTCAATTTTATATAGGTATGAGTAGTGCTCCTCTAATTCCGACATATCAACCTTTCCGTGAATATCACTCTCTCTATATTCCAGACTTTCCAAGTATGGTAACTCCTCATCACGAGTCATTTTCCTCCATCTTTCATCCGCCAGATCATATCCTACTTTATTTCCTTCACTATCAACAAAGGTTCCATAATTCTGATAGCCCGACGCAGCATTAATATATCTCCATATAAATACTATCTTTTGATTTATTTTGACCTTTTCTTCTCCCTTGCACTGAGCCAGCATCATTAATGGGAACACCGCAAGAAATAATAAGACAACGATTTTACTTACCTTTTTCATCATGGTAAATTCCCCTTCCCCTTCTATCATTATACAAAACAAGAATGAGGAAAAGGATAGTCCACCCTCTTTTCACTTGAACACTCCATATAGAAGCCGTCCTACCCTTCTCCCTTATCCTTACATTAATTTACTTCTCTCCAATGGTAATGACTTCGCTTACCTCCTTCCCCCTTCCAGATGTAACCATTGGCGCAGACATTCGACTAGCCTTTTCAGTAAACTCTGGAGGATACTCCATATCCTCATGGTCATAAAACCGCAACAGGCTTTCCGTCTCTGGTTCCCCAACGTTCTTAATCAAAGCTCGATGATATCCCCTTGCAACATGGGTAAACACAACTTCACCCTGTTTATTTGTTCTCTGTGTATCCCACAACCTAAGGGACTTTGCGCAACAGCCATCACCACATGAGTCTGGGTCACAACTAAACAGACGGTTACAACGATATTTTTTTTCCTTCGTATTTTCCTTGTCCTCGTCATCGACCTCATCACAACAAGCTCCCTGTAGTTCACAATATTTCTTGTCCAAGGAATTAAGTGTAACACTAGCATTGGGAATAGGTTTTCCATCCTTATCTTCCAGAACCAGGGTGACTACAAAGTCATTTACATTGACATGAAAGAATGCCGAATCAATCAAGGAAAGTGTCCGCTCGGACATCTTCAACTGGCGTGCCGCATTATAAACAGCCTCATAACAATCGTAAAAAACTGGATTCTCATCATTTCTGAAATAAGCATAGGACTCAAACCATATTTGGGTCAATTCCTCCTTTGACATCCCGTTTGTATTCAATAGGTATGCGACATGGGAGATAATGGTACTGTTGACATGCACTCCGCCTTCATCGCAATTATCATGGTTGCCATGATCCTCGTCGTCACAAATCCTTTGATAATACCGTTCGCCATCGTATAATTCAATAGGATTTCCAGTATTATTAGGATACCTTATGCTCCGAATGGCACTTCCCTTGTGTGTACCAATATGTACATCCATCCCATTTGACCAATCTGTTTCATCTTCAATCAACTCTCCAAAAATATCACCGTAAGCCTCCTCTATAGCACCTGACATGTTGCTGTATCGCAAATTCAGCTTCTCCCTTGTTATGCTATGTGTAAACTCATGGGCTACCACATCTAAAGCAGCGGCATAACTTTGCGACGTTTCACCATCGCCATCACCAAACCTCAGTATACTCTTGTTCTTAGCGGTGGCTGAATATGCATTGGCATAATCAATTAATTTCCCATCTTTTTCCTCTTTGTCATGAATGTATAAATCCATTCTTCCGTTCTTGTTATTGTATCCTTTCCAGTTCAACTTCCCATTAAAGAAGTCATAGACCTTGATGGCATTGATATATGCCGAAACAGCGGTTCGATCTAAAACCAGGCCACTCGTACCCGTAGTAACGGCTTTGACATTGTTCCTACCTTTACTTGCATCAAACACCCACAGGTTTTTCTCTTTACTTCCCATCTGGTACAGACTCGGATTATATGCCATCTGTTCCATCGGAAACGTCACCATTTCACTTCCATTCGTCAACATCAAGTCATATCCCCGACCCTCAGCCGCATCCTCCATCAATTCCTTGTAAACCACCTCGCCCGTCTTGGCGCAGATGTAGAACGTGTAACCCTCACCATACGCCGTGTAGACTTCCATTCGCCACGACAGACGATCCACCGCATTAACGGCATCCGGCCTAAAGATGACCAGTTCCGTATCACTGCACTCTCCTCCGCCTACCGTCTCCATCGCAATTTCTTCCGCCCCTTCGGACGACAGCACCGGCTCCACGTCCAACTCATAGTCCTGAATGTAGGCGTTGCCCACGAAGTTTGGGTTGCCGTTTTTGTCGGTAACGACGGATATCCTCGGACCCCCAATCTTGACGCCTTTATGGTACTGTCGAAAATAAAACGCATTGCTGGCCTCGCCACCCGTGTCCGCATAGTCAAAGACTATCTCATTGTCCACGTCCCGAATCCCCAATATCGTCTGTAGGCACTTCAAGGCATTGTGGGCGTCTTCCGGGGTGAACACCCGCATCCGTGTAAACCGCCCGTATATCGTCCTGATTTCATCATTTTTTCCAAAATCCACTTCGGGGAATTCTCCGTCGTTAAGGTCGCTTATGTCCTCCCACGACATATCCCTTACCCATTCTTTACCATCATACGCCATGACGACCGTCACGTCAAACGATTTTCGGTTGTAGAACTCCCCCTTCTCCAACACCGCCGTCAGCGACACGTCGGTGGAGTCATCATCCGGCCTTGTCACCCTGCCGTCCGAAGCAACGACCGCCTCCATGTCCGACGTCCAAGACACCTTGCTCCCGCTGTCCCCAATTACCGCCAGACAAAGGTCACTCGTTACGTACCCCGCCTCGTCCGGCTCTTGGTACATAATGTCCAACGCATAGTAATCCTCATCCAGTTTCACTATCCTCTGCAACCTCTCGTCCAACTCCTCCGTCCCGTCGCCAACGTCCCCCTCCGTCGTTACCGACGCCACGCCGCTCGTCTTCACCACGCCGTTGGGGTAGACGGCCTTGACCTTGTACCGATAAGTCCCTTGGTCTTCCACGTCCGTATCGACGTAATAGTTGGATATCTCCTCCTCCTTGACCGTCTCGTACTCTCCGTCTGCTACCGCGCGTTGGATGACATACCTTTCCGTATTCACGTCGAAGTCCCAATAAACCACGTTGATTCCGTGTACACTAAACCCGTGGGCTTCCAACTCCGCAATCTCCTTCATCTTCTCAAAGCGGATGGTTTCCTTGACGGACGCCCCGTTTGACGCGGTAACCGTCAGCGTCACGTCCCCTTCCCCCAACCCCTTGATTTGAATGTCCGCCAACCCTGCAAGGTCGGTAGCTCCCAGAACGGCGACTTCCGCCCCTCCATCCACCTCGCACGTCAAAGCCTCGCCACTCACCGCCTCGTTGTTCTCGTCCACCACCTTTGCCTGTATGACTTCCTCCACCCCAACCGTGTAGGAATCCCTTACCGACACGAGACTGACTTGGTACGCCTTCCCTTTGGGGACGTCCCTCCCATCCCCGTCATAGGCGATTCTCGTACCACTCATATACGACAATTCTGGTTCACCACTCACCTCGCCCGCCGTGATTCCAACCTCTATGCTCCCGCCCGCCGGTATCACATAATTGTAGTCCGTCGCCTTAAGTCGGTACCACCCGTTTTCCAATTCCTCGCACTTCAAAGTATGGGCGTCCAAACCTTGCGCGTCACGCTACGCGTGCCTGCTCAGGTTCGCGGGCGCGCTCGCATCATTCAAGCACGCTTGATGATGCTCACTTTGCTTTCGCGCAAATCTTGAAATTGGTAAGAACGTCCACCTCAAAAAACTCGACGTCCTCCTCCGTCTTGTTGGTTAAGTTGACGTGGCCCGTAAACCCACTCCCCCAACTGTTTTCAACCACCAACCCGGCCTCCACGTCCTCGCCCATGTCAATCCTCTTCTGGCAAAGATCCATTTCCTCCGGAACCACGCCGTTCCCAGAAAACGAGAATCCAAACATGACGATTCCACTCGGCCTTATCACCGCATTATGCCCCTTGTTCTTGAATATCGTCCCGTCAAACTCATTTGATATGTACTCCGCATTGTATAGGTTCTTGACTTCCACGGGGGCAGAACTCCGAACCGCCCAATTCTCAATATCCACCGTCCCCGTGTTTTTAACTTCCACCGTTACGTTGCCACCATCCCAGTGGCCGTCAACCTTGTATATAATCTCGTACCCTTCCCCTTTGTACGTCTTTTCTTCCGTAGATGCCGCCATGGCTGACAAGTCGCTCCACGGTACCGCCATCCATACAACCAACAACAACGCAACGACCTTCCTTGACATTTTCCCCATAACCGTTCCCCTTTCGAAAACATGAAATATAGTATCCAATATACCTCTTGTCCCAAATTGTACCATGGTATAAATTTCACGTCAATAAAAAAACAGGGGATTATTCATTATTTTTATATTTTCTATTCTTTTCATCGTTATTCAACAGAAACATCCAGATATACATTCTATACCACTGCCATCATTGCCAGCAACAATATGATAATTGCCTACACAAAAAACAACTCAGATAACCGAGAATGTCGGTATCTCCGAGTTGTTTATCCATGTGAAAATACACCAGACTATTTTGCCCTACTCCTCGCCCAATTTCCAGATGTCCCTGTTGTACTCCTCTATCGTGCGGTCCGACGAGAAATATCCCGCCATGGCGATGTTAACCAACATCTTCTTCGCCCAATCCATTCGATTCTCGTAATCGGCAAAGACCTTTTCCTTTGCCTTGATGTACGCCTTTAAGTCGAGCATCGTCATAAACCAATCCTTGACCAGCATTTCCTTGTGCAAGTTGAGCAGGTTCTCCGGATTCCCGATGGCGAGCATCTCCCGACCCACCATGAAGTCCACCAACTCCTTCACCAAATCGTCGGTCAGGTAGTGTCTAAGTGGGGAGTACCCCTTCTTGTCTCCCGCCTTCACCAAATCATACTGCCTCATCACCTCGTCCGAACCCTCGCCAAAGATGTAAATATTGTCGTCGCCCACCAACTCGTGAATCTCCACGTTGGCGCCGTCCTCCGTCCCCAACGTCACCGCGCCGTTGAGCATGAACTTCATGTTCCCCGTTCCGCTCGCCTCCTGTGAGGCGAGTGAGATTTGCTCCGACACGTCGCAGGCCGGAATCAGCTTCTGCGCCCAAGTGACGTTGTAGTTCTCCACCATCACGACTCGGAGGTAGGGGTTGACGTCCTCGTCCCCTTCCACCAACTCCTGTAGGCATAGAATCAAGTGGATGATGTCCTTCGCCGTGGTGTAGGCGGGTGCCGCCTTCGCCCCGAACAAGACGGTGATGGGGGTGCGGGGCAGGTTCCCCTTCTTAATCTCCTTATATTTATAAATGACGTACAGAGCGTTCATCTGCTGCCTTTTGTATTCGTGCAACCGCTTAATCTGGATGTCAAAGATGGAATCTTCGTCAATCGAGACTTGTGCCGCGTCGCGCAAATACTCCTTAAGCGCCACTTTGTTCTTCTTCTTGATGCGAATGAGCTCCTGCAACGTCTCCTTGTCATCCTTATACTTCAGAAGCCGTTTCAGTTCCCCCGCATCCTTCTTAAACCCGTTGCCAATCCGCTCCACCAGCAACTCCGTCAGATCTGGATTGATGCACTGCAACCAACGGCGGAAGGCGATGCCGTTCGTCTTGTTGTTGAATTTCTCCGGGTATATCTTGTAAAACGGAGCCAATTCCGACTTCTTGAGTATTTCCGTATGCAGGGCCGCCACGCCGTTCACGCTGAACCCGTAATGCATATCCATCCTCGCCATATGCGCGCGATTGTCCTTGTCAACGATGTAAACGTTTTTGTTGCCCTTATACTTCGTACGCACGCGGTTGTCCAACTCCTTAATGATGGGGACGAGTCTGGGCACCATCCCGTCAAGGTACGTCATCGGCCATTTCTCCAACGCCTCGGCCAAAATGGTGTGGTTCGTGTATGCACAAGTCTTCCCCACCGCGTCAATGGCGTCATCCATCAGCATCCCCTTCGCCACCATCAAGCGAATCAATTCCGGAATAATCAGGGACGGATGCGTGTCGTTAATTTGGATGACGACGTGCTCATTCAATTCCGAAACGTCGTATCCATCTTCCTCCAGCTCATCAAGGATGAATTGTGCCGCATTGCTCACCATGAAGTATTGCTGGTAAATGCGCAGCAAATTCCCCGCCACGTCGCTATCGTCCGGATAGAGGAAGAGCGTCAAATTGTGCAGCACGTCCTCTTTGTCAAACCGAATGCCCTCCTCGACCAAATCCTCGTCAACTTCCTCCAAGTCAAACAGGTGGAGGACGTTCGAACCATTTTCATATCCCGACACGTCCAAATCGTACATGCGGGAATGCGCAGTCCCCGCACAGAACTGCACGTCGTAGTGCTTATCCGTCCGCCGCAGCCAACCATCCTTCGTAATCCACGGGTTGGGCAGCTCCACTTGCTCGTTCCCTTCAAAGCGTTGCTTGAACAACCCGAAATGATAGTTGAGTCCGATTCCGTCCCCGGGCAAACCCAAGGTGGCAATCGAATCTAAGAAACAGGCCGCCAAACGGCCAAGCCCCCCGTTGCCCAACGAGGGCTCCGGCTCCATTTCCTCCATCTCCTCCAAGCTCTTGCCCGACTCGCACAAGACTTCCTTCACCTGCTCGTATATGCCCAAGTTGATCAAATGGTTGCTCAGCAGCTTTCCAATCAGGAATTCTGCGGAAATGTAGTACAGCTTCTTCTTACCCTTGTGCCGACCCCTGTCCGCCACTTCCTCCTTCACCATCGACAACAAGGCCGCAAACACCTCCTCGCTCGTCGCCGCAACCAAGCCCTTCCTCAACTTATCCTCTAATTTTTCCTTCACCATTTGACGCGTCATCTCTTTCCTCCTCATCCCTCTATGCCTGCCATCACAAAACCTTCCCTCTTCACGATAAACTGAACCGAACCCTTACAATTCCTAATTACCGCTTCCTTAAGCAACCCGCCATACTCCCCGTCCAACGTCCATACCAAACCCTCCTCGTGCCTTACCGTGAGCCAAGGAGTTTGCATGTAGTAAAAATAACCAGAATCAAACTTCCTGGACAGGAGTGCGTTAATCGTGCCTTGCAACTCCATCAAACTTTTCGGGTATTTCACGAACGCCACCTCAAACAAACCATCGTTAAGGTCAACGTTCCTACCCGTATACCCCTTGAACCCCCCCACCGAATGCGAATTCGTAACCATACCAAATATAAGGTCGTCCTCTATCTCCCCGCCCTCATAGGATATGTGCAGATGGTATGACTGGATGGCCGGAAGGCTCTTCACCCCTTCCAACACGTAGGCCATCTTGCCCCATACGTTCTTGTTCATGTTGGGAGTGTCGTACGAGACGTTGGCAAATGCGCCGAACGCCGCAATGTACGCAAAATACATCGAAGCCTCCTCCATATATCCCACGTCGTACGAAAACGGCGCGCCGTTCGCCGCCACGTCCACCGCTTGCTTAATCCGCTTGGGGATGCCAAGGCTGGTGGCGAAGTCATTCACGGTTCCGGACGGTATATACCCACAAGGGGGACGGCGCCGCTCGTCAACCGCCATCAACCCGTTCACCACTTCGTTAAGCGTCCCATCCCCTCCCGAACATACGACGTAGTCAAACCTCTCCCCCTCCCTCGCCACAACGTCTCTGGCGTCGTACTCCTTCATCGTGGGGTAGACCGTCACCTCGTACTCCGCCGCCCGAAACGCCTCCATGACGTACGCCAAATGGTTCCTGATCTGGTTCTTCCCCGCACTCGGATTGTAAATGAACAACAGCTTTTTATCCATTCAGTCCCCCAATCTACCGCAGTACGGTATCACGAGTTTTTATCATCATATCACGTCTTACAAAAAAAAACAACACCAACCACGTTAGTTTCTATAGTAACCCACATTCCAGAAGTATCTTTTCAATTGCCTCATGCACCATAAGTGATGGGTTTTCTTTGTAGTAGGAGTATCCCTTGTGTTCTTGCAATACATATTTATTGTCTTGATTGCGTTTCATAATGCTTTTTGACCGCCCTATGGCATCCCTGACGTTTGTCAATTCCAACGTACTAAGGAGACGTATGAATTTACCCTCGTGCTTGTATTCATCAAGACTTTCAAAATGTTCCTTATATGCTTGATTTAAAGGCTTGATGTAGTGGCTTCTATGCACAATTTGTGTATTGCAATTCATCCTATGCAGTATAATCCATAGTTCAAACGTTAAATTACTATATCCAAATTTATATGTAATTTGCTTTTTTAGTTTTTGTGCCTCCTTCATGTTATTCATCACGTCCTGAAACCCCTTGACATGGACAGGTTCATCACTCTCATAATCTGACAAATGATATACCTCTCTTTTTGTCCCATACGGAACCGTCACTGTTTTGGCATACTTTACAGGATTCTTTTGAACGGGGCAGTGAATAGAAACCTTATGGCTGGCGGCGTCCGTTGCATTTATTTTTCCCTGCAACCATTTAAGATACCAGTGTTCCGTCTCTCCTTCCACGGAGAAGTAATATTTGTTCGTACTTTTCTTCATCCTATTCAGCGACGCTCCCTTCCCCGTTCTTCCTCATTACCTCTTCAAACAATGGGGTAAAGTCAATATCCTTGATTGCCCCATACTTGCTAATGAAGTAATTCTTCATGTAATCTCCATGCTTACGAGCGTTTGCCTCCCCCGTAGTTCGAAAATCAGATAATGAGTATAGGCTGCTGCACCGATTTGCTTCGTCTCGCTCAACAAATTTTATTTCATCCCTTCGAAACAAGGTACTATTCAAGAATATGGGATTGTGCGTGTTAAAGATTAGCTGCGCCCCATGAATATTGACGTCGTCATTGTGGAAAACGTTGATAACGCTCATAAGCGCCATTGGATGAAGGGACGCGTCAAACTCGTCAATAATCAAAGTGGCACCTTCACGCATGGCGTCAAAAATTATCTGGAGAAGGTTGACAAAACGAATCGTCCCATAGGATTCAAACATCTCCGCATTAATTGCAGTCTTACCTACTATTGAATACAAAATCGATTTTGTACCTTCCTCATCTGATATATATCCCAGTTCATTTGCGCCACTTCCAAACTCACGAATTGCATCCGCCAATACTCCATCCAATTTAGCCGTTTTAGTCCTGTCTTTCTTTTTCTGCGAAAAAGAAGGCTCTACCCGCACCGAATCCGCACGATACACAATCAATAATTTGCTTTGAAACCACTTAGTAGTCAGATTGACAATGGAGGGGGAAATAATCACTCTAAATCCATTCGTTAAAAATAACTCCGAATCATCCAAGCTGTTATTGACAATCTCTTTCACTGTGTCGTCCACAGTACACTTATTCTGTTCAATGGATTCTGAAAGGTACTGCTTGATCACTCGCAAATCCCCATACTCCACCTGTTGCTTTCGGATAAAAACAACCTTTCCATTCACAGACAACTCTTCACTAAGAATCTTCCTTTCATGTTTACCATCCAGAAACAGACCCAAATCAATGCAAACGCCATAGTGGATCAGCAAGTCGTCTTCAACGAAGTCAATAGAAAACTCAACCGGTTGGGGATTGGTAAATTCATTGTTGGGGATAAGCTCCAAAACAGACGTGGCCAAATTTGGAGAACTGCGCTCTTCTGAATTCTTAATATTCCCACGCAACACAATGGAGCGAAACACCTGCATGGCACCAATAATACTGGTTTTTCCAGCCGCATTTGGACCATATATCACGGAAGAACACAAGCCCTTGATTTGCTTTCCTTTTATTTTTTTTCTAAACAAGCTATAGTCCAATCCCTGTTGCTTCGGTGCTGCAACCATGGAAAACTCTATTTCCTCTGCAAAAGATTTATAATTCTTAGTTTTGAATCTCACCAGCATAACACAACCCCCATTCTGCAATTTTTTTGCAAAATCACACTATTATTATACGGGTATTGTGCCAAGAAATCAATACATTTATGCTTGATTTTGCAAATTTCTTTCAAAATGCATCTAATAATTCATTATATTTTCCCATTCGTCTACTTAATGAACATGCAGTCGCCAAAGCTAAAGAAGCGATACTGCCGCTCCACCGCCCCCCGATACGCCGCCAACACGTTATCCCGACCCGCCAAGGCCGAAATCAACATGAGCAACGTGGATTCCGGGAGGTGGAAGTTCGTAATCAGTTGATTCATGACTCGGAACCGATATCCCGGATAGATGAAGATGTCCGTATCGCCGCTGCCCGGCACCACGTACCCGTCCCCGTCCGCCGCCGACTCTATGGCCCGACAACTGGTCGTCCCCACGCAAATGACGTTGCCGCCTTCCGCCTTGGTTCGATTTATCTTGTCGGCCTCCTCCGGTCGAATCTCATAGAACTCCGAATGCATAACGTGGCTCCCCACGTCCTCCACCTTGACCGGGCGAAACGTTCCCAATCCCACATGGAGCGTCACGTTCGCCACCCGCACCCCTTTCGCCTCCATCTCGGCAAACATCCCTTCCGTAAAATGAAGTCCCGCCGTAGGGGCCGCCACCGAACCGTCGTACTTCGCATACACCGTCTGGTAACGGTTTCCGTCCTCCAACCTCTTCGTGATGTACGGAGGCAGGGGAGTCTCCCCCAATTGCTCCAGAACCTCCTCCCATATGCCGTCGTACCGAAAAGCCAACCACCGCACGCCCTCTTCGGCCACCTTCACCACTTCCGCCTCCAGTAAGAAGTCCTTGCCCGCCACTGGCGTAGAGGGGGCGGCACCGTCGCCAAACAGAATCCTCGTCCCCATCTTGGCCTTCCTCCCCGGCTTCACCAAGCACTCCCAGACGTCCGCTTCCCTCCTCCTTAGCAGCAAACATTCGATGGCCGCCCCAGTTTCCTCCTTCCTCCCCATCAACCTGGCCGGTATCACCCTCGTATCATTCCGCACCAGGCAATCCCCCTCGCGCACAAAGTCCAGGATGCGGCGAAAATGTGTATGTTCCACATCCCCCGTATCCTTGTCCAACACCAACAACCTCGAGGCGCTCCTATCCTCCAGCGGGTCTTGCGCAATCAACTCCTCCGGTAAATCATAATGAAAATCCTTCGTCTTCATACGTATTCATTCCTCCTGCATAATTTCCTTGACGGGAATCCGCTTCATCCTTGCGGCACAGACTTGCATAAAACATTCATACAGCAACAAAAACGAGACCAAGGCGATGAGGAACGCCGGCACGTCAAAACCATAATCCGGCACCTCCATCACTTCGTCATCAAAAAACAAGAACATCATCATTTTCATCAACCCATACTGATAGGCCGTCCCAAGGGCAAACCCAATGTAAGTCACCGGACGATATCCGTTCAGGATTGTGTCGGAGCACTCCTTGTTCGAGTACCCAAACACCCGCAGCATGGCGATGGTCTTCACATTGCCCCTTACCACGGTCGTTACGGCGATATACAGCGTCGTTACGGCCAAGACGAATCCGATTCCGGCCATCATGACAGCCATCATGTCGCTGGCACCCATCTCTCCCACGCTGAAAGACATCACGACCGTGGAAGCGTAGCAAAAGGCGGCAAAGCCAATGAAGAAAATTAGCGACAATCGGCTTCTGACCGTAACCTTCCTTAGTTCTGCCAAGAACGGCGTACCTAGGGCGTCTTGCGCACCACCAAGCCTTACTTTTCTTGTCTTCCCCGTTCCCCTTCCCCTTATAAGCTCCAACACGGGACGCTTTAGTTTGCGATAACCATACGCCATCGCCATCAGGGCAAACGCGAGGGTGGGCGTCACGCATAAGTACAAAGGGAGTACGGGGTTGAAATGTATTGGCGTCTCAAATCCCATACCGCTCCTCATTTCGCCATAAAACTTGGGCATGAAGGCGAACGCCGCGCAAAACCCTATGGCGGTTCCCACAAACACGCTCAGCCCAAACACCCAAAACCCCCTCGCTATTTTCCAATTGGAATAGCCTAACGCCTTTAAGACGCCAAGTTCTGAACCATGTGCGTCGATATAGTGTTTGACATAGAAAAACAGCATGACGAGCGAGGTCAATCCCAATGCGCCACCCGTCACGGCGGCCGTCATGTTACCGGACGAAACGGTCAATTCGTACAATTTCATGGCGTCCTTATCCGTGATTTGATCCTTGATACGCACCATGTCCATGTTGGAATTGAGAAACAACGTGCAAACGAGCGACGCACAAGCACACATGATTACTATGCCAAGCAGTTTCACGGCGTCTTTCGGTCGAACAACCATACCCTCACCATCCAATCTCATAAGCGGTCTTCTGCGTCTTATTACGATGCGTCTCCACAATCCTGCCACTGTTCATTTTCACAACCGTCCCGGCCATCTCCGCAATGTTCGCATTGTGCGTCACCATGACCATCGAAAAGCCAAGCTCATTTTGTAGGGAACCCATATAGTCAAGGACTTGCCTGCCGGTCTCCTCGTCCAGCGCCCCCGTCGGCTCGTCCAAGAACAGCACCTTTGGCTTTTTGGCAAGCGCCCTTGCAATGGACGCCCGTTGCTGTTCACCGCCACTCAACTCGGACGGCAGCTTGTTCCGTTTGCCGCCAAGCCCAATCGCCTCAATGATGGCCGGGTAGTCACGGTTGTCGGCCAAGGCGGCCCCCATCTTCACGTTTTTGTCCACGCTCAAGTTGGGTAGGAGGTAATATTGCTGGAAGACGAAGCCCACCTTTTCCTTGCGGAACGCCGTCATCTCCTTGTCGGACAATGCAGTCACGTCCACCCCGTCCACCTTGACCATTCCCCCGTCAGGTCTCTCCAACCCTGACGCAATATGCAGAAGGGTGGACTTTCCTGAACCAGAGGCACCCAAGAACACGGTGAAGTCCCCGTCGCCCATCGTGAGCGACACGCCCCTTAACGCAATCGTGGCGTTTTCTCCGGAGCCGTACGTTTTTGTCACGTCCTTCACTTCGATCATAATCACTTCTCCTTGTCGTTGCTGGATTTCAATATGGATACGAACCACTCGACTTCAGGGTATGGCGCGTCGGGATTGAGGGCAATCGTCTCCACGTAAGCCTGGACGGAAAGCCAAAACGCCATAGTCAAAGCCACGGGGTTCCCGTCGCGGATGGTCCCTTGCCGCTGTCCCTCTTCAACCATCGCAAATGACTTTGTAACGACGTCGTTTTGCTTTAACTTGTCCTTGATGCGTTGGGGCAGGTTGGGGTTGCGTTGCGCCTGGGTCATGAACAGAAACACCTCCGCCACATAGTGCTCGGATTTCACCATACCAAAAATATGCTCCGCCGATTTCGTAAAATAATCCAGCGGACCGTCGTATGGTGGCGTGTATTGTCCCGAACGACCAATCAACCCTATGTTGATTAATTCTTCATACAAAAGCTCCGTCGAGGCAAAGTAATGGTACAACAGGCCAATGCTCATCCCCGCCTTCTCCGCAATGTCGTTTACCTTCGTCGCCTCAAACCCCTTGCGGATGAACAAGCTTAACCCGGCCTTCAAAATCTCCTTCCGACGCCTCTCCCTCTGCTCGCTCCTCTTTCCCATTCAACGAGCCCCTTCCTTGCACAATGTCGATTGAAATCTTTTTCATTGAAATATAATTTAACAATATCACGGCGAAGGGACGGCGTCAACGCCAAACTCAAAATCCTCAAGCGCCGACCGAGAACCGCTAACGCCACTCCGTAATTGAGAACTTTCCTATAAGGTAAAAAACCGCCACATCTTTCAGTGGCGGTTTACGTAACCTTTCGCGGCACGCTTCGCGAGCCTGCTCAGGTTCGCGGGCGCGCTCGCATCATTCAAGCAAGCTTGATGATGCTCACTTTGCCTTCGCGCAAAACACGATTTTTACACATATTCGTTAAAATAGTGCTAGTGTTTTTAATGGAAACATAGTAGAATAGAGATACTATTTATAAGACTGGAAGGGGGTGCCGTCATGCCTACGACCTATGCGGCCATCAACATTGGTTCGAACGAATTGTCCATGAAGATTGTGGAGATCGTGAGGAAGACCGAGGTTCGGGAACTCACGCACATGCGCCACGCCACCGAATTGGGCACGGACACCTACATAGACGGCTCCATCAGCAATGAAAGCATCTCTGAAATCTGCCGCGCCCTATCCGGCTTCCTCGACGTAATGAACGAGTTTGGCGTCATGGATTACGACATATGTGGGGGCAGCGCCTTACGGGAGGCCCTAAACTCCATTACCGTGCTCGACCGCGTGCGGATACGCTGTGGATTGAAGATCAAGATATTGAGCAACTCCGAGCAACGCTTCCTTCGGTACAAGGCCATTGCGTTTGGCGGGGACCGTTTCAACGAAATGATTCAGCGGGAGACCGCCATTGTGGACGTGGGGGGCGGGAGTACGCAGTTCTCCTTATTTGGCGACGGCTCGTTGGCCGCCACGCAGAACATACCCCTTGGCTCCTTGCGCATCAAGGACTTGTTGCGGTACATCGAGAGCCAAGCGGACGACTACAACGACTTAATGGGGGAATACGTAAGCCGCGACGTAAAAATCCTTCAGAACATGTACCCGCTTACGGGACGGATTGAGAATCTAATCGCCATCGGCGACCAGCTCTACGACCTCAAGCGGTTCGCTAAACTCATGGGCAAGGGGGACGTGCTGACGAGGGCTGATTTTGACGAAACGTATACGCGCCTCCTGTCACTCACCCCCGTCTCCATAAGCCGTCAATTGGGCGTCCCCGTCGAACAGGCCATGCTTTTGTTGCCTACGATGATGGTCTACCACCGTTTTCTTTCCTCCACGAAGGTGAATTCGATATGGCTCTGCAACGTCACCCTTTGCGACGGGATGGTGACGGAATACATAGAGAGGGAGAAACGGGTCAAGCCGCCCCATGACTTTACGGTTGACGCACTCAGTTCCGCCAGGCACGTCGCAAACCGCTACCAATCGGACGTTCCCCATACCGGCAACGTGGAGAACCTGACCCTCCGCATCTTCGACGGTATGCGCAGGATTCACGGAATGAGCAAACGGGACCGACTACTGCTACAAATTGCGGTAATCCTACATGATTGCGGCTCCTTCGTCAACATGCGGAACACCCCTGAGAATTCACACATGATCATCATGGCTACGGAACTCATCGGCCTGACCCATGCGGAACGGGAACTGGTCGCCCACATGGTGCGCTATAACACGAAGGATTTCCCTTCCCACAAACACTTAAGCCACCTCTTTGGCGCGGACGATTACATCAAGATTATGAAGCTTGTCGCCATCTTCCGCATCGCCCATTCGTTGGATACGAGCCGTCAACAGAAATGCCTGGACGTACGCGTCACTCTTGTCGAGGACCAACTGCACATTTCCGTCACGACGGCCAAGGAATTGACGTTGGAGAAGACGATGTTCAACCAAAAAGCGGCGTTCTTCGAACAAGTCTACGGCATCCAACCCATATTGAGGCAAAAACGAAGGTTGCATTCGGATGAATAATGGGGTATGATACAAGCATATATTTGTATGATATTTCCAAATTCATTATCCATACTGTACTGAAGGAGGTTATCCTATGTCTGGTAAGACCGTATACGACAAACCCGAGTATTTTTGGAATCGGGAATTGAGTTGGTTGGAGTTCAACTACCGCGTACTGGGGGAGGCGAGGGACAAGACCATCCCACTATTGGAGCGCCTTAAGTTTCTCAGCATTACGGCCTCGAACTTGGATGAATTCATGATGATCCGCGTGGCTTCCCTGAAGGACGTGGTGAACGCCAAATACAACAAGAAGGACATTGCGGGGCTGACCCCGGTGGCGCAGTTGGAGCAAATCAACGCCAAGACGCACGAACTGGTTGGCGCACAATACCAGACGTTGAATCGTTCCCTACAGCCGTTGTTGAGAAAAAACAACATACAGTTGATTACTGCTTTTGAGAAGCTGACGGCGGAGCAAGGCCGTTTTGTCGACGCGTACTTCCACAAGGAAGTGTACCCCGTGTTGACGCCGATGGCCGTGGACTCTTCCAGGCCGTTTCCCTTGATACGCAACCGGACGTTGAACATTGCGGCCCTGCTGCAAGACAAGGAACGGACGAAGGAATATGATTTTGCGACGGTCCAAGTACCCTCCGGCCTGCCCCGGGTCGTGGCGTTGCCCTCGGAGGATGGGGGTGACTCCTCCTTCATCCTGTTGGAGCAGATTATCGAGAAGAACATCGGTACGCTGTTCTTGAACTACGAGGTCGTGTGCTCCTTCCCCTACCGGGTCATGAGGAATGCCGATTTGACCATTGACGAGGACGAGGCCGCGGACCTGCTCGTCGAGATAGAAAAGAAGCTGAAGAAACGCCAATGGGGGGAGGCCATCCGTTTAGAGGTGGAGGACGGGATGGACAAGCGCCTGCTCAAAACCTTAAAGAAGGAGTTGCGCGTCAAGGACGACGACATTTTCAAGATAAACGGCCCCCTGGATTTGACGTTCTTAATGAAGTTGTATGGACTGGAGGGTTACGACCACCTCCGCAACAAGCCCTACGTCCCACAACCGATACTGGAACTGGATTTGGATGGGGACTTGTTCGAGCAAATCAGGGAGAAGGACGTGTTGCTACACCACCCCTACCAGACGTTCGACGCCGTGTCCGACTTCGTGCGGTCGGCCGCCGAGGACCCCGACGTGTTGGCCATCAAGCAAACCCTGTACCGCGTCAGCCACCACTCCCCCATCATCGCGTCACTGGCCGCCGCCGCCGAGAACGGCAAACAGGTGACGGTGTTGGTGGAGTTAAAGGCCCGGTTCGACGAGGAAAACAACATCATCTGGGCGCGTAAACTGGAACAGGCGGGTTGCCACGTAATTTACGGTCTGGTGGGACTTAAGACGCACAGCAAGATTACCTTGGTCGTGCGAAGGGAGGAGGACGGCATAAGGCGGTACGTCCATCTCGGCACAGGCAATTACAACGACTCCACCGCAAAAACCTATACGGATCTGGGGTTGTTCACCTGCTCCAAGCCCATTGGCGAGGATGCCACCGCCGTATTCAACATGCTGTCCGGCTACTCCGAGCCCTTGGCTTGGAACAAGCTGATATTGGCCCCCCTATGGCTGCGGGGTAATTTTCTCGAATGGATACGCAACGAGACGGCCAACGCCAAGAAGGGTTTGACCGCGCGCATCATCGCCAAGGTCAATTCCTTGTGTGATGCGGAGATTATCTCCGCTTTGTACGAGGCTTCCGCCGCCGGCGTCAAGATTGACCTCATCGTGCGCGGCATCTGCTGTCTCAAAGTTGGGCTAAAGGGGATTAGCGACAACATCACCGTGCATTCCATCATCGGCAACTTTTTGGAGCATTCCCGTATCTTTTATTTCTACAACGACGGTTACGAACACGTCTACTTGGGCAGCGCCGACTGGATGCCCAGAAATTTGGACCGCCGCGTGGAGATTACCTTCCCGATTGAGGACGAGGAGTTGAAGCGGCAAGTGATTGAGTTGCTGAACCTTCAACTCAAGGATACCGTAAAGGCCCACGTCCTCAAACCGGACGGCTCTTACGCCAAGCTACGCGGGCGCGGCAAGGCGGTCTTCAATTCCCAGAATCATTTCTGCGAGAAGGCAAGGAAACAGGCGAGGAGGAAGGAGCCGCCCGCACAAAGGACGTTTGAGCCTCTCCACTCCGCAGACGGTGCGAATACGTGCAAATAACGACAGGAGGAACACCCATGTTTCGTCTTTGGGCTAAAATATTCAAGGATACCCGTTTAGTGCGGGATACGGTCGTGTGCAACGACGACCCGCAGACAAGCCGTACGAAAAAGGTCTTTGCCGCACTCTCCGACGTATGCCGCTCGTTCGACCTTTCCGAACCAGTATGGCTGGACCAGACGGTGAATGACTTTAAACGGTATGGCAAGGCGAGGTTTACCAATGACAGCTTCATGGAAGCGATAGATTTTGATTATCTTGAAATACATGTGATTGAAGAGGATTAATCTCCCCCTATGTGGTTATAATCAACAAAATAGGAGGTATGGAACGATGAAGGCGACTGTAGATCAAGATACTTGTATTTCATGTGGACTTTGCGTGTCCGTCTGTCCCGAAGTGTTTGAGTACGGCGACGACGAGAAGGCTTTTTCCAAAGTGGACGGCATTCCAAGCGACCAAGACGAATCGGCCATAGAGGCCAGGGACGGTTGCCCGGTGGACGCCATCGACATTGTGTGAATTTCCAACACATTGCATTCTCTACTCCACCATTACATGTTGCCAGCCGACGGGCTTCTCCCGTCGGCTGGTTGATTTGTGCGAAGGCAAAGTGGGGCGCAAGTTTGGTGGTCCTCATTCAACAGGTGGGTCGGCGGATGAATCGGCAGACGGGTCAGCAGGCGTCTCGATGGGTGGTGCGGCGGCTGACTTGGTGGCCGCCTTCTTAGCCGACGACTTCTTAGCCGACGCCTTCTTGGCAGACGACTTCTTAGCAGACGACTTCTTAGCAGACGACTTCTTAGCAGACGACTTCTTAGCAGACGACTTCTTGGGGGGCGTGACGGATGGATCGTATACCGCCCCGCATTTCTGGCACACCAATTGCCCGTTTACAAGTACGTGCTGTTCCAGCTCCCCCGTAAGTGAACAGGGATAGATGTCGTCACCGAACCCCTTCTTTTTAGTGTCGGGATTGGATAGCACGCCCATCGTTACCAGGATGGAGGTAATCGCCGTCACGACGCCCATTACGGCCGTCTGGTCCACTCGGACGCCAACCAATATCAGCACGCTTATTACTTGAGATACAAGGCCAATGAGGATGGACGGTTTACGCAACCGAGTGACGAAGTTCTTGAGCTGCGCCTTGTTCATACACATACTTCCTTTCCTCGCCAAATCGCCAGCATATTCACTCACGGCGCTGGAGAAAGCGTTTTGATATCAGTATATGTCGAACGGCCACCATTGGTTAATTTAGAGCAATCCCCCTTCCAGCATCCCCTCGGCAATTTGAACGGCGTTGGTTGCCGCGCCTTTTCGCAGATTGTCTGACACGCACCACAGATTGACGGCGTTGGGCACGGTCATATCGTCACGAATCCTGCCGACCAGCACGGCGTCCCTCCACTCTTCTTTTGCAAGGTTTGCCGGGGTGGGATATCGCCGTTCCAATGGGTCGTGGCGGACTTCCCGCGCATCCTCGTCGGCGGCACCGTCCAAGCAGACTATGCCGGGCGACAACTTGGGGTTGGACAATATTTCGATTGCCCCCTCCGCATGTAGGGGTTCCGCGAACTCCGCATTGATTGATTCCGCATGTCCGATCAATACGGGGACGCGCACTGCAGTCGCACTAATTAACAGATTGGGCTCGCTGAAAATCTTACGCGTTTCATGCACCATTTTCATCTCTTCACGGGTATATCCATTCGATTCAAAGCGGTCAATATGCGGTAAGCAATTGTATGCAATGGGATGGGCGAATATGGACGGGTCGTTCCGTATGGGTTCATTGGCATTGGTCACCGCTTGCGCCATCTCCGCCTGTAGCTGCCCCATTCCCGCCCCACTATGCCCACTGACCGATTGATATGTGGATACGACGACGCGGCGCAGTCGCGCGGCCCTGTGTAGCGGATAGAGCGCAACCGCCATTTGGATGGTCGAACAATTCGGGTTGCATACGATTCTCGCATCCTTCGTTACGGCGTCCATGTTGATTTCGGGGACGACGAGCGGTATGTTCGGATACATGCGCAAATCCCCACCGTTGTCAATGACCTTGCACCCACATTTCGCCGCGGCGTCCGCCCACTCCAAGCTCGCCCCCTTCGCACCTTCCTTCCCCGCAAAGAAAACTAGGTCGAGTCGTCTTAACAGGTCTTCGCCAACCTTCTGAACCTGCACCGCCCTCCCGTCAATAGTTTCCTCGCGCTCCCTCGTTGCCATGATGGTGACGGCGCCATCCATCGGAAATCCCCTCTCACTTAAGATGCGGACGATGTGTTCGCCGACCGGCCCCACTCCCAATACTCCTACTTTTAGTCCCATGGTAAACCTCCCTATACAACGACAAAGCCCTATCGAACCGTCGTCGATAGGGCGTAATAATATATCTATTCCCCCACCACCGACGACGTTTAGAGCTAACCCTCGTCATCGGCGGTTGGCTGATAACAAGTGTTAACTCTTCATCGTAGTCGTCGTGGTGAAGAATGGACGCATCATAACGATATCCTTTCTTGAAGTAGGTAATGGATATAACCTATCACAAACAACGGGGGAAGTCAACAGGAATTTTTAACGGTGACGCATCTGCTCGTACAGCGGTTTGCGTATCTTCTTCCTCGTCAATTCCACCAATCCCAATTTTGTCATGTCCACCACGTCCGTCTGCACGGGGTCTTTTGCCACCAGTTCCCTAAGTTGGTCCATCAACTCAATTCGGTGTTCCTTCGCATCCATATCGATGAAGTCCACGATTATGATGCCCGACAGGTTGCGCAACCGCAGCTGGCGCGCAATTTCCTCCGCCGCCTCCCGATTGACCTTGCGGTACACGCCCTGCCCCTTCTTCCCTCCCCGTATCGCCTTCTCCGTATTGACGTCGATAACCGTACACGCCTCCGTATATTCGATTAGGACGTTGCCGCCTGACTTTAACCAAACCTTTCGCATCAGTGCCTTGTCAATCTGAGCGCGCAATCCATACAGCACGTTGATTGATACGGCCTTGTCCTGATACAGGTGGAGTTTGTCCAAGTCTTCCCTTTGGTTTTCTTTCAAATACGTCTGTATCTGCCCATGTATGGCCTCGTCGTCCGTCACGATTCTTTGCAGCTCTTGTTGGTTGGCGTCCCGTATGCCGCACAGAAAACTGGACGGCGCTTGGTACAGGCAGGAAAAACACGTCCTGTGTACCCCTTCCCTGCACAATTTTTCGAAACGGTCCACTAACGCATCCATCTCACCCATAATCTGTTCGTCCGTCGCAAGGGCCGCATTGGTGCGCAGTACAAATCCATAGCCGTCCTTCGCCCGACCCTTGGTCAATTCGAGCAACCTTTGCCTCGTCTCCTTATCCGATATCTTGGAAGACAGAAAAATGTTGTTCCCGTCTTTTACCAATACCGCATATTTGCCCGTCAAACTGACGTTGTGCGTCACGACGGGCTGTTTGGAACGCGCATCCTCCCTCGACACTTGGACGAACAATTCGTCCCCCGGCTTAAGCCGCTTGGCACCCTTTTTGTCGTTGACGTATATGGGTTCGCCCCGCTCCGACAACGACAGGTAACACAATGTCCCGTCCGCTATCTCCACAAAGGCGGCTCCAATGTTCTCCACGATGTTTTTTACTTGGCCGATGTAGACGTTGCCCAATAATCCTTCCGACGGGGCGGACTCCACGTTTGCCGCCACCACGTTGCCGTCCTCGTCCAAGACGAAGGACGTGACGCCCTCGTCCCATTTCGTTATAATGATTTGCTTGTCCATTTTATCTTCCTTGCTTCTCCAGAGCTTCCCTACATTGCGTTCGATTCCATGACGTCCACCGCAGACAAGGGTACCAATCGCCTTTTCTCCTTCTCGCCGTTGGCGTGGAGCTCCCCTTTCTTCGCATTGACGTCCGCATACATTTCCAAGCGGCATATCTGGTAAGCCGATGGTTCGTATTCCACTCCCACATCCTCACAAAATGCGCCCAACAACAATTCGGGCTTGATGTTCACGACGCTGCCCGCCGCCAATTTGACGGTTGCCAGGTCTTGCAGCCCACCACCATGGCCGACGCGCGACGCTTCGGGCGCATCCACCCCTCCTCCGTCTTCGTACACGTATTCCTTTAACTCTATTTCCTTCTCGCTTTTCTTCGTTCGCTTGACCACGGGTATGGAATCACGGGACAAAAACGCCCGGAACCTTTCCCTTGCATCATCATGGACGGCATACCCTTCTTTGATGGAAAGCAAATAATCCGCCGCCGCCAATCGGGACATGGAGGTTTTGGCCTCGTCCGTAAGCAGCACCATCCCCACGACCTCAATCTCCCCATTGGACTCCGCATTCATATGCTCGATGATTTCCCGAACCGTACCGCCCCCAAGTGAGTTCATCTCCATATCCAGATACTCGCCCACGCTGGTCGCACCCACGCTGAGTGGAGAGGCGAACGACAGTATGGGGTGGGGGTTGAACCCTTGGGAATAGGCAAGGTCCACCCCGCTCCTCTTGCACAGCTTCTGAAAGTACCGCATGACGTCCAAATGTCCCAGAAACCTCATGCTGCCCGTCTTGGTAAATTGAATTCTAGCCTTCATCCCGTCCCTTATCCCTCCATCACGCTTCCCACCCCGCATCCGGCGCAAGCCGCCCTGCAATTCGGGGTAACCTCGCCCGCCTTCGCCTTCTCATACTCCCGCCAGAGAAAGTCTTTCGTGACGCCCGCGTCGATTACGTCCCAAGGCATCACCTCGTCCTTCCCCCTTTCTCGTTCCGTGTAGAATTCATGCGTCAGGCCGGATTGGCGGAACGCCTCTTCCCAAACGTCCCATTTGAAATGTTCCGACCAAGAGTCGTACAGGCACCCTCCTTGGTACGCGCGGTACACCACTTCGGACAGCCTGCGGTCCCCCCTGGCGAACGCACCTTCCAGTAGGGACGTCGTCGTATCGTGGCTTTGGTAGCGCAGGCTCCTTGCGTTCCTCTGCTGCTTGATTTTCTTGTAAAGGAAACCCTTCCTCTCCTCCAACGTCTCCGCCGAAGCCATTCCCGCCCACTGGAACGGGGTAAATGGTTTGGGTACGAACAACGAGGCGCTGACGCCCACGGAAGCCCTGCCGTTCCTCTCCTCCTTCGAAATCGTGTAGAATTGCTCCACTACCTTGTCCGCCAATGCGGCGATTCCTTCCACGTCCTCCATCTCCTCCGTCGGCAAACCCAACATGAAATACAGCTTCACGCGGTTCCAACCCAGTCGAAACGCGTCCCCTGCACCCCGCAACACGTCTTCCTCCGTCAACCCCTTGTTGATGACGTCGCGCATGCGCTTCGTCCCCGCCTCCGGGGCGAACGTCAGGCTGCTCTTGCGTACGTCCTGCACCTTGCCCATCACTTCCAATGCGAAGGCGTCGATGCGCAGGGACGGCAGGGAAATGTTCACGCCCTTGCCGCCAAACTCCTCTATCAGGTATTCAATCAATTCGGGCAGCTGCGTGTAATCGCTGGAACTCAGCGAACTTAGCGATATCTCGTCATGGCCGGTGGACGCAAACATGCGGGCCGCCTTGTCTTTGAGGTACGCCAGGCTCCTCTCTCGTATGGGGCGGTATATCATGCCCGCTTGGCAGAACCGACACCCCCTGATGCAGCCCCTCTGTATCTCCAACACCATCCTGTCCTGCGTCACCTGTATATAGGGAACCAACGGCTTGTCCGGATACGGCGCCTGGTTCAAGTCCCTTACGATTTGACGCTTGACCTTGTCCTTGGCGTGAGCGTTGTTCTTCGTATAACTCTTGACGGTGCCGTCGTCCTTGTACTCCACGTCGTAAAACGAGGGCACGTAGACGCCCTCTATCTCCGCCGCCTTCTCCAAGAAGGCGCGACGGCTCCCCCCCTCCCCCTTGTTCCGGCGATAGGCGTCCACCAACTCGTTCAAAGCCGTCTCCGCCTCCCCTATATAGAACAAGTCAAAAAAATCCGCAATCGGCTCGGGATTGTATGCGCAAGGCCCCCCGCCAACCACGATGGGGTGGCTTTCGTCCCTATCCCCGGCGTACAGCGGTATCTGGGACAAGTCCAAAATTTGTAGCACGTTGGTGTAACACATTTCATATTGCAGGGTGATTCCCAACAAGTCGAACTCGCAAATCGGGTCCCCGGACTCTAAGGCAAACAACGGAATCCCCTTCTCCCTCATCACGGCGTCCAAATCCACCCAAGGGGAGTACGCCCGCTCACAATATACGTCCTCCCTCTTATTCAACATGTCATAAATGATTTGGATGCCCAAATAGGACATGCCAATCTCGTATACGTCCGGAAAACAGATGCAGAATCGCACGTCCACTTCTGCTTTATCTTTCTTGACGCTGTTGATTTCATTGCCGATGTACCTCGCCGGCTTCTCCACTGTCAGAAGCACCTCGTCGGACAACGCCGCCTTCGTCGGCAATGGACGCTTCAATGGATGCTTCTTATCAATCTCTTGGTCTGGCTTCAATTGCTGCCCCTCCTTTTCGCATAGACTCAGTATATAATAAAATCTTGTTCTCCGCAAGGGCGACTGGAGACCTTACGTGCGGGGGCATCCGAGCCGATAGAACACTCTCAGGCCGGAGACTGTCTGATGTCTCTTATTTCCCTGCGTACCCTTTCATCCGTGCCTTTCATCAAGCCCTTCATGTCTGCCAGTTTGAAGTAATTTACCATCCTCGGACAAATTGGACGAGTCGCAATGCTCGGTATTCATTGGCTAAAAAACCATATCTGTCGGCGGAACGCAGCGACGAGTTCCCTTACAATCCCTTTGATTTCGACGTGGGGCGTGCTATGACAATTCCGTTACCACCCCTAGACAGGTACGGGAAGGGGGTGCTTCTTGGTTGAATGGTGTTGTTTCATTTGTCGTCTCCGTTGCGGCAGGCATAGTGGCCTACTATGTCTGCAAATGGTTGGACGGGGACAAGTAATCTGGTAACCAGCCTAAGGAATGGTCCGCCTTGCCCAAATGGAATAGAAAACCCCACGAGTTGTAGCCTCGTGGGGTTTTCGTCGCTCCTTGGATGCGATTGTTTCATTTTTCCTAACGGTATTGTAACATATGCCGGACACATTATCAAGTGTTCCCCCTAAACATTCGGAATATAATCCCGTTATCCGTCGCATACGTTAAAGGGCATCAAACGTGCGGGCAATCGTTATTCAGGCTGTGGCTTAACCTGTTGGAACTTTGATGATATCTCCTCCAATGCTTTGTCAATGCTCGACGTAACGGCATATGCCTTCTCTATCTTTTTTTTTACGGTCTTCCAGTGCTTGCCGAATCAACCTAAAGTTGTCGACATCCAATATGTCCTCTAAGCAATGTACCGTTGCGCATCGATTTTGATACACCCTTGCATTTAAGCCAGCAACAAGTGAATGTATGTGTTCCTTTTTCCCCAATGAATATAACACTTGATAAATGCTTATTTTGGGAAAAACCACCCTTTCCTTCACTATTTGTTCTTCTAAAAACTCTGTAGCTTTCTCGACCAAATCAAGCTTAAATGCCAAATCTCCCAACGAAAAAACCGCATAGCCCCTTACCATCCCATTATCGTCAGATTTGGCTCTCCGCATCAACAAATCAAACGTCTCTTCTGAATAACTACTACTCAAAGAGTCACATGCTTCTGTTCTAACTAGCGCATCTTTATCTTCCGTCAGTCGGATTAATATCCTTTCTCCCCTGTTTTCTGTAGAGTTTACAAGCAGACGAGCCACTTCTGACCTTATACAACTATCCTTATCCTTTGAGAATTCTTCCAATATTGCCAGTTCAGAGTCGCTAAACTTATCGCTTTTCGGAACCCCGTCTTCAATTTTCCTTAGCAATTCATACTTTTCATCTTCGGTGTAATTATCATCATTTCCTCCCCTTTTTCCCATAATGACTTTCCCTTTTATCTCTGTTCCTTTCTTTGCGAGCTTTTTGCTCTTTTTGATATCTTTGCTTTTCCGCTCCCTTACTGTCTCTTGCCCTACGATTTATCTCATCATCACTTAATGGTGCAAGCTCCGTATCTCTTATTCTTTGCTTCCCACCTCTGGCCTGTGTAATGGCGCTTTCCCTAAAATCCTTTTCCTCCCCCATAAACCTTTCCTTGACGTTCCTAAACCACGACTTTGTCGCACTTACGGCGGCCGCGACCTTGTCGCCTCGCACTTACGGCGGCCGCGACCTTGTCGCCTATCTTCCTGATGACGTCCTTCCGCTTCTGAACCTGTTCGGGTTGGTAGAGGTAGTAGGTGGCGGCCCCGGCAACCGCAACCGCCCCAATGACGACCAACGGGATGGCGAACTCCCCGCTCGGGTCGGCATAGTTCACGGGGTCGTTGGCGCAGTAGATATAGTAGTTGTCGCCGTCCAAGGCGGGGTCGGAAGTCAAGAAACGCCCTGTAGTCGGGTCGAGCATGCGTTCCCTTAGGTACGTCAGTCCACTCTCCACATCATAGTACTCCCCGCAGTAGCGATACGGGTTGGCGTCCACTCCCCCTTGGCTCGTCTGCACCCCGTAGGGGTCGTAGCCGTACTCCTTCGTGAC
>QMCE01000109.1_pt1 | contig 52850 bp, 59 predicted proteins | sample 1821851 | NCBI WGS metagenome assembly QMCE01 (sample SAMN09453174, study PRJNA476694) | Termite gut metagenome, whole genome shotgun sequencing project. | isolation source: worker | host: Odontotermes sp. | place: South Africa:Pretoria | collected 2016-01-28
CCCGGCCGTGCCCGGCCGCGAGCCTGACTATAGCGCTGCCGACGATTACGCCGTCCGCATAGGCCGCCACAGCCCGCGCCTGCTCCGGGGTGGAGATGCCGAACCCGACGGCGCAGGGAATGCTTGCGGCCTGCTTCGCGCGGGCGATCATTTTCCGCGCGCTGTCGTCAATCTCGCGCCGGACGCCGGTCACGCCAAGCGACGAGACGCAGTAGAGAAATCCGCCGGAGTTCTTTGCTATCTCCGCAACTCTCTCGTCGGAAGTCGGCGCAACGAGTGAGATAAGCTCCAGGCCCTGCGCTTTGCATGGGCCGAGCAGCTCTTCACGCTCTTCGAACGGCAGATCGGGGACGATTAATCCGCTGATTCCGAAAAGGGCGCAGCGCCGGGTGAATTTTGCCACGCCATAGGTAAACACGGGGTTGTAATAGGTCATAAATAAAATCGGCGCTTTGATATTCCCGTGGACACGATCAACAAGTTCGAACAGCTTGTCTGTGGTGCAGCCGGCTTTAAGCGCTCGCTCGTCCGCCGCCTCTATGACGGGCCCCTCGGCAACGGGGTCGGAAAACGGAAGTAATTTTTCGGTCGTCTCAAGGTCGGGGTCGCCGCCCGTTATGAACGGGATGAACGCCTTGCCGTTCGCAAAGACTTCCGTTATTTTACTCATGTATATCTCTCCCCCTGTATCTCGCGATTGCGGCGACGTCCTTGTCGCCCCTTCCCGAAAGCGTAACGACCATTCGCCTGCCGCGCCCCAGTTCCTTTGCGTAACGCATGGCGTAGGCCACGGCGTGCGCGCTTTCGATTGCCGGGATAATCCCTTCTGTTCTGGAAAGGTACTCAAACGCCTCCACGGCCTCGTCGTCGGTGACAGGAACATACCGCGCGCGCTTCGTGTCGTTTAACTCCGCGTGCTCCGGACCGATACCCGGATAATCCAGCCCCGCGGAGATCGAATACACCGGCGCTATCTGCCCGAACTTGTCCTGGCAAAAATAAGACTTCATTCCGTGGAACACGCCCACGCTTCCGTTGGCTATGGTGGCGGCGTTTTCCGGAGTGTCCGCGCCTCGCCCGGCTGCCTCGCAGCCGATCAGTTCCACGGTTTTGTCGCCGATGAATTCGTAAAACGTCCCCATTGCGTTGCTGCCGCCGCCCACACAGGCGACCACGGCGTCGGGGAGCTTTCCTGTCAGCGCGTTTAACTGGGCTTTTATCTCGCGTCCGATCACCGCCTGAAAGTCTCTGACCATTGTCGGGAACGGGTGCGGCCCCATCACGGAGCCAAGGCAGTAGTGAGTGTCGCCCATGCGTCCCGTCCACTCGCGCATGGTGGCGTTCACCGCGTCCTTCAGCGTAGCGGTACCGGAGGTGACCGGGTTTACCTTTGCCCCTAAAAGCTCCATCCGGTAGACGTTTAGCGCCTGCCGCTCGGTGTCCTCGCGGCCCATGAATATCTCGCATTCCATGTCCAGCAGGGCGGCGGCGGTCGCGGTGGCGACTCCGTGCTGCCCCGCGCCCGTCTCGGCTATCAGCCGGCTTTTCCCCATTTTCTTTGCCAGCAGCGCCTGCCCCAGTACGTTGTTTATCTTGTGGGAACCCGTGTGGTTAAGGTCCTCGCGCTTTAAGAAAATTTCCGCGCCGCCGAGGTCCTTTGTCATCTTTTCAGCGTAGTAGAGCAGCGAGGGCCGCCCCGCGTACTCGTTAAAAAGCCTGTCCAGTTCCTTTATAAAATCCGGGACGCGCCGCCAGCGCTCGTACTCCCGTTCCAGCTCCAGCACGGCGCTCATTAACGTTTCGGGAATATACTGCCCGCCGTAGATTCCAAACCTGCCCTTTTGCATATGCCCAACTCCTTAAAAAAATAGGATGCTTTTGTTTCTTTCTGATTCTTTTTCTTTCGTTAAAGAAAGAGAATTCAAAATAAAAATCCCTGACAAAGCCGTTAAGCCTTGTCAGGGACGAATAAATATATCCGCGGTGCCACCCTGATTCGCGATCTCTCGCGCTCTTGCGGAGTACAAGCATACTCCCGGCAACTTACGTATGCCCACACGTCATGGAATACTCGGCACTTTTGCAAGGCCTTTGACCATGCCCTCGGCGGTCCATTTGACAACTCGCGTTTCCATCCGGTTCTCAGCTTTGCCGGACTCTCTGTAAGGCGCGTGGCTGCCGTTATCTCCGCTTCAACGGTTTATTGTATGCTATTATAATCGGATTGCTGCGCTTTGTCAATAGTAAATATTTTATACGTTCTGCTTTGCCTCAAACCTGCGCTCAAATATCTTTACGAACTCCACCAGCGGAATGATAAGAATCGAAAGCCCCAGCGACACCGCGAGTTCCCGCATGGTAAGCGGCTCGAGCGAAAACACTCCCGCAAGTGCCGGCACATAGATGACTGTGAGCGTCAGCAGCAGCGAAAGCCCCATCGCGCCCCACAGCAGCATATTCTGCGTCTTAAGCATGAATATGCTCTGCTTCTGCGAGCGCATGTTGTAGCCGTGGAATATCTCGCACATAGACATCGTGAGGAACGCGGCGGTCATGGCGTAAGCGTCGTTATGCCAAATGTCCACTATCATATACGAGGCAAGCGTCAGCACGGCCACGAATATGCCCTGATACACCACGCCGAAGCCGAGCCCGTTCGCAAAGATACCCTCGTTTTGCCCGCGGGGCGGACGTTCCATGATGCCGGGCTGCGCGTGCTCCATGCCCAGCGCGATCGCCGGAAGACTGTCGGTTATAAGGTTTATAAACAGCAGGTGGACTGGCTTGAACAGAGTAAAGTTCATTAATGTGGCGGCCAGTATCGAAAGAACCTCACTGAGGTTGGAGGAAAGCAGAAATTGAATAGTTTTTAGAATATTGTCGTAGATCCTGCGGCCTTCCTCAACGGCGGAGATTATCGTCGCGAAGTTGTCGTCAGAAAGCACCATGTCGGCCACGTTCTTGGTGACATCCGTGCCGGTGATTCCCATGCCGACGCCGATATCGCCGGATTTTATAGCGGGCGCGTCGTTGACTCCGTCGCCCGTCATGGCGGTTACATAGCCCTTTTGCTTCCACATGTTGACTATGCGCACCTTGTGCTCGGGCTGGACTCTCGCGTAGACAAAGGTGTTTTCTATGCGCGTCTCAAATTCCTCGTCGCTTAGCTCGTCCAGCTCGCGGCCGGTAATCGCCTGCTCGGAGCTTTCTATTATCCCCAGTTCCTTGGCAATAGCGGCGGCGGTCTCCTTGTGGTCGCCGGTTATCATGATAACCTTAATGCCCGAGTTCTTGCAGGACTTGACCGCGTCTACGGCTTCCGGCCGCACTGGGTCAATCATAGCGGCAAGCCCCATGAAAGTGAGCCCGTTTTCAATCTTTTCGGGGGAGCAGTCCTCAGGGACGGCGGAGAGCTCTTTGTACGCGCAGGCCAGCACGCGAAGCGCGCGGTCGGCGAAGCTCTTGTTCTGGAGCAGAATCTTTTCCTCTATTTCGGGGGTCATGGGCACGGCGGCGCCGTCCATGAGCGCGTGGGTGCAGACCCGCAAAATTTCGTCCGGCGCGCCCTTGGTATACTGCGTGTAGCCCGCGGGGGTCTTGTGGATAGTCGTCATCATCTTTCGCACGCTATCGAAAGGGGCTTCCGCCACGCGCGGGAAATCTTTTTCAAGGCTGTTTTTGTCAAAGCCCTCTTTGAGCGCGAAGGATACCAGCGCGTTTTCGGTTGGGTCGCCAACTATCTCTCCACTGGCCGAAAGCTGGGAGTCGCAGCACAGGGTCATCGACTTTGCCACAAGAGCCGTTTCGCCGTAGCTGTCTACGACGGTCATCTTATTCTGGGTGAGCGTGCCGGTCTTGTCGGAGCAGATAACCTGCGCGCAGCCCAGGGTCTCCACGGCCGTAAGCCGGCGGATAATCGCACGGCGCTTTGCCATGTTCGTGACGCCTATAGACAGCACGATAGTCACGACTGCGGCAAGTCCCTCGGGGATTGCGGCCACGGCCAGCGAGATCGCAAGCATGAAGCTTTCGAGCAGGCCTGTCGTTCCAAAATCTCCGGTGGTAAACAGCCGCACCACAAAAATGACGGCGCATATTCCCAGAACTATATAGCTGAGTATATGGCTTAGCTGAGATAGCCGCTTTTGCAGCGGGGTTTCGCCCTCGCTGGTGTTTTGGATGATCCCGGCGATCTTGCCCATTTCGGTCTCCATGCCTGTGGCGCAGACCACGCCCTCGCCTCGGCCGTAGGCAACGCCGCTGCCCATGTACGCCATGTTCTTGCGGTCGCCCAGCGGGACCTTGCCGCTGTCGTCGCCCTTAAGCGGGGTGATCTGCTTGTCAACTGGGACAGACTCCCCGGTTAGCGCGGCCTCCTCTATCTTAAGGCTCGCGGATGAAACGAGTCGCATGTCGGCGGGGACGGCGTCTCCGGCCTCAAGCAATACAATGTCGCCCAGCACAAGCTCCGCCGCCGGGATGTGCGAGACCGCGCCGTCGCGCCGCACCTTGGCCGTGGCGGCGCTCATCTCCTGCAGCGCCTCTATGGCCTTTTCGGCCTTGCTTTCCTGAAACACGCCCAACACGCTGTTTAGCACGACCACCGCGAGTATGATTCCGGCCTCCGCGTACTCGTGGACGTCGCCGCCGTTAACAATAGCGATCCCCACGGACACCGCGGCCGCAGCCAGCAGCACAAGCACCATCGGGTTTAACAGCTGCTCGATAAACCGGGCCACAAGAGTCTTTTTCTTGGCCTTCATCAGCTCGTTCCTGCCGTTTTCCAAAAGACGCTTTTCGGCTTCCTGCCGCGAGAGTCCCGCTTCGGCTGAGTTAAGGCTCTTTAGCGACTCCTCCGCGGTGTTTAGATAATAGGACATTTTAAAAACCTCCTCAATAATATACTTCCAATAAAAAAACAAAAAAACCTCTGTTTGTCACATTTACTGTAAAGTAAACAAACAAAAGTCTCGCAAACCGTAAAAACGACTGTTTGACCGAACGGCGCGCCGTTGGGATGGCGATCAAACATATGCACCCATACTGCTACTCCCTTTTCAGGTATTATACTACGGGCATTTGCGCGCGTCAATAACTTTTCGCGGCTTTTTGACATTTATTTCTGTCCGCGCAGACAAGGCGGGCAATAAAGGCAGATTGTTCACATATTCGTGTTGGAAAATTATTTAAAATGTGATAAACTAAAGCAAATGTCCCTTTTTAGGAGGAGTATTGATGACGCTTCAGGGCTTTTTGACCGGAGAGGAACCGCATCAGGTCTTATTCAGGGCCGCGGCCGTGCTGGCCGTGACGTTTATATTCGCTAAGCTCTACCGGGCTTTTTCAAAAAAAGCGATAAAACAGGAGAAAATCCACACAAAATATTTAAACAATATCGTGGTGCTGCTAATATATGTTATTGGCGTCATTGCCGCGCTGAGCATGATGCCGTGGTCTTCACAAATGGCGGTGCTGCTCACGGGGTCCGGCGGCGTAGCGGCGATTACGATTGGCCTTGCGGCGCAGGAGTCGCTCGGCAACGCGATAAACGGCATGTTCATCTCCATGTTCCGCCCATTTGAGGTCGGAGACCGCGTGAGCCTTTTAAACGGGGGAATCACCGGATTTATTGAGGATATAACGCTGCGGCATACCGTGGTGCGCACGTTCATCAACAGCCGCGTAATAATCCCGAATTCCGTCATCAATAAGGAAATGATCGAAAACTCAAATTACTGGGAGAGCAACGCCTCGTCGTTCGTGGACGTCACTATAACCTATGACTCCGACATGGAAAAGGCAATGGAGATAATGCGCGACGTAGTGGAATCCCACAAGGATTATATTGACGTTCGCGCGCCCGAAGACCGCAAGGGACATCCCGCCCGCGTATATGTTCGCGGGCTCACATGGTACGGCGTGGACCTTCGCGTCAGCATGTGGACAAGCGACGTCGGCGGCAACTTTGACGCGTGCAGCGACGCCAGAGAGCGTATCAAACTGGAATTTGACCGGCATAATATAAAAATAGCCCGGTACGAAGGTCAGGACCCCAAGCCGGGAGAAAGGGAGTAAAGCTCGATGTTATACATGCCTGTTGATCCGTTATATCTAATGCTGCTAATACCCGTGCTTATATTTACCATGGTGGCGCAGGGTATGGTGCAGAGCCGCTTCAAAAAATACTCGCAGCAAAGGACTGTTCGCGGCGTGACAGGCGCCGCCGCCGCCGAAGAGATACTGCGGCGGGCGGGCGTACACGATGTGCGCGTCGAGCGCGTGCCGGGCAGCCTGAGCGACCACTTTGACCCCAGGACAAAGACGATACGCCTTTCAGACTCCGTCTACAGCGCGGCCAGTGTGGCGGCGGTGGGCGTCGCGGCGCATGAGGCCGGGCACTCGCTGCAGTACGAGAACGGCTACATCCTCATGAAGCTGCGCGCGGCGATTATTCCCGTCACCAACATCGGCTCCAGGCTCGCGATGCCACTTGCGCTGCTGGGTTTCCTCATGCAGATGCCGGGGCTTATCAATATAGGCATTCTGCTGTTTGGCACGGTGGTGCTGTTCCAGCTTCTCACGCTGCCTGTGGAGTTCAACGCCTCAAGACGCGCCATTCGCCTGCTGGATGAAAGCGGGCTTTTGTACGACGACGAGCTGCCAGGGGCCAAAAAAGTTCTATCAGCCGCCGCCATGACCTACGTGGCCGCGCTTGCCACCGCGCTGGTGCAGTTTATACGCCTTTTAAGCCTTTCGCAGCGGAGAAGGCGGTAGTAATGCTTCTGACATACAGACATTCACCGCGCCCTCCCGGCAACGGGCGCCAGGGAGCACTTGACAAAGCTAACAGGCGTGTTATAATAAAGTTACAAGGCAACCGCGTGCGGTTAGCCGGCATGATTACAAAAAGTAACCGCGAGCTATCCGGGCTGGGCGGTTACTTTTTTGCGTTTATTAGCGCAAGTATGAACATACCGAAAGCCATAAGTAAATAAAGCGTCTCAAATATGTCCACGGCCTCACCTCCTTTGCGGGAGGCTCGGAAAACCGCCTGTCGGGTGCCTTATCAGGAAATTATAACATATTATATTTGGATAATCAAATTTGACTTCTCATTATTAGCATGATATACTGATACTCGTAATATCGTTACTCGATATAATGAATCCGAGGCCAAAAAAGGGGAGTGGGCGCGGTGGCGAGGGAGCAGTTGCAGACCCTTACGGAGCCGATGTATTTTATCTTGCTGGCGTTAACCCGGCCCATGCACGGGTACGAGATAATGCAAACGGTTTCGGCGATTTCACATGGCCGCGTAAAGGTGGGAGCGGGGACCCTGTACGCGCTGCTGACGCGCTTTGAAAAAGAAGAAATCGCAATCCGGATAAACGACGACGGACGCCGCAAGACCTATGCGTTGACCGAAAAAGGCAGCGGTCTGCTGGAGCGTGAATACGAGCGGCTAAAGGAGCTAATAGCGGCTTATGACGCCCGTTTGCCCCGGTTTAAAGAGGGGGAGTGAAGATGAAAACAGCTTACAAGCGCCAGGTTTACATGGGAGCTATCGGCGATATAAAGAACCTGGAAGCACATTACTCCGAGATGGCCCGAAAAGGGTGGATGATCGAAAAGATCGGCTTATTCACCCACCGTTATCGCGCCGCAGAGCCGTGCGAGAAACGCTTCTTTGTAGATCTTTTGCCGCAGATAACCGCGTTTGACTACCCTGAAAACGAAAACGCGCAGGAATACCGCCGCATTTGCGAGGAATCCGGCTGGCGCTTTGTCGCGGCGAACAAGCAGTTCCATGTTTTTTGCGCCGACGCCGAAAACGACTCTCCCGTGCCTATACACACAGACAACGCGATACACGCGAAGATTTACTTGAATGCGTGCGGAAAATACGAGCTGCCGTGGCTGTTGTTTTCGGCGCCTGCGCTGTGGTTCTTTTCGCCGCTGAGCAGGGGGGAGCAGCTTTTACAGTCGGACATATTGTTGTTTATGGCGATTGGCTTCCTGTGCTTTTTGCCGGGGTATTTATGGACGCTCGGCTTTGTTGTGAGCTGGTATGCGCGTACAAAAAGCGCCGCCAAAAACAATCGGCCTGTACCGCTGGTTAATAAGCGACGGGCAACGCTGCGCAACGGCGTTTTTTTAGCTGGGACTGTTGCTTTGCTTGTTTGCGTGATACTCGGAGTCGTGTTGGAAGTAGCCGGCGGAATGCCGTTGGCGTTGGGGCTTATTGCGCTAATGCCGCTTTCGGCTGTGGGAGTCGGGCTATGGATACGCAGGCAGGTGAACACAAAACGCCGGACGCGCGCCGGGAATATCGCGCTGGCCGTCGCCGCCATTGTAATAATGGAAATTGTTATTCTGGGCGTAACGATATTTACCGTGAGGAACCTGATTTAGCGTTTAGCGCGGACATGCAAACCGCCCCGTCGAAGACGGGGCGGTTTGCTGTGACCAGTCCTGTAAGCCGGGTTCTGTGATCGGCGACGATCTATCTGCGGCCTTTGTCGCCAAAGACCGTCAAGCCGCGCGTTCGGGACACGGCGGGCAACCGTATCGCCCCACTTGGCGTTGCACCGGATAGGGTTTACACGGCAGCGCGGTCTCCCGCGCACCGGTGAGCTCTTACCTCGCCTTTTCATCCTTACCCGCCGGAAAGGCGGGCGGTTATTTTCTGTTGCACTTTCCCTAAAGTCGCCTTCGGCTGCCGTTAGCAGCTATCCTGCCCTGCGGTGCCCGGACTTTCCTCACGCAAACTTTCGCCCGCGTGCCGCCGCCCGGACTGCTCACGGGTTATTGTAGCATATATACAAACGCAATACAATCCCCGCACGCCTTATTTCGTCAACACCTTTACGATCTCGCTGACAAACATGTAGTGGTGGTCGCCGCCAGGGTAATTAACGCGGTTAATCTCCCCGCCGTCCAGGAAGCAGGAGGGCTCCAGCCGCTGGACATACAGCTTTTTGCAGACGAGCGCGAGCTTCGCCTCGGCAAAGTATGGAGCCCCGTTTTCGTGCAGCACGGTGAAGCCGCACTCCCTTACCTTATCGAAATCCCTGCCGGACTTCTTACCGCAAAAGCTAAGCTTGTCGCGAAAGCTTTCGTCAAAAAAGGTGTGCGAAAATGTTTCCGCGGCGTTTACAAACTCAAGCGTGAACCTCTGCGGCCTGAAAAACGCGAACGTGACAGGCTTGCTCCAAAGGCAGCCGACCCCGCCCCAAGACGCCGTCATCATATTTACGCGACCCTCTTTTTCTGCGGCGAGCAGCATCCACTCGTTGCAGATTTTGTCGATCATTTTGCCTTCAAGCTCTAATGGCGAAATCTCACGAAAACCGTTCATAACAAACCTCCAAGTATTATTTATCTACAGTATACTATAGAAGCTTGCCGTATTCCACTAATTTCTTTCTTTGATTCTTATTCTTGCAAGCGGCATCAGGATACCGCAGAGCAAGAGCCACAACAGGGTATAGCGAAGGCATATCTGCCCCATAAAATGGAACTGCTGATCAGAATAGTCCCATAGCCGCATCCCGAGCCATAGGTTAAGGACGCAGCCAAATAATAATTCGACTAAAGTAATACATAATGCGCCAATCAAAACATTAAGCGATAAATGCAAATTTAGCTTGGAAATGCGAATTAGAAGCCAAAAACATATCCCCCCTGCTAAAAACATGCTTATATGCGTGTGTCCCTGCCAGAAATCCTCTATAAGCGCGTAACCGATTCCGCCGAGCCAAACCTGAAAACCCCACCAAGCGTATTTTTTCATTGCCGGGGTTAAGAACTGCGGGAGAATAAACCTGCCTTGCGAAGTCTGGTCCATAAAAGGAAGCTCCTCCTTTTAGTATATCTAGAGAGTAGTTAATAGAGAATAGTAGAAATAGCGCGGATAAAGCGTATTCTACTATTTTCTATTCTCTATTCTCCCGTCTATACTATTTAACTTACCCAAAACCTGCGGATATAATTCCGGATTTGGCGAAAAACGCTGCGCGCTCCGGTCAAAATCCGGAGCGCGCCGCGTTGGGGAGAGGATAACTGGAAAAACATAAAAATATGCTGGAATAACTAAATAAAACGATTAGCAGAATAAATAATATATCGCGTGTATTAGACTTCGAGCAGAGAATACACTTCGCGGCAAATGCGTTCGCAGGCGTCTGCAATCGCCATGGCGGAGGCGTTTTTGCCAAGATTTTCAAGCTCCTGCGGGTCCGAGATAAGCTGCTCCAAGGTTTCCAGCAACAATTCGCCGGTAAGGTTTTTTTCTTCGATTACGATAGCGGCGTTCTTGTTGGCCAGCACCATCGCGTTGTGATACTGATGGTTTTCGGCGACGTTGGGCGAAGGGATCAAAATCGAAGCCCTCCCCGCGGCCTGAAGTTCACTTAAGGAGATTGCGCCCGCGCGGCAGAGCACGAGGTCGGCCGCCGCGAGACACTCCGGCATATTATGGATATATTCGCGTATGTCGAGGTGTGGGTCTCCTGCCGCGTCGACGCCGCGTTCGCTCAAAAGCCGCGGAAAAAGCTCGGAGCCGTAGCGGCCCGTCGCGTGAATCTGATGAAGGCGGCCCCTGCGGTTTTTGTTTGCGTAATGCGCCATTACGTCCGCTACGGCCTCATTGATGCGGCTTGCCCCAAGGCTGCCGCCAAAGGTCAAAAGGCAGATGCGGTTGCCGACATTCAAAGCGGCGCGGCTTTCTTCGCGGTCAGCCAAAAGCACCTCCCGCCTTACTGGGTTCCCGGTAACGGTATATTTCCCCGACTTGGGCAGGTATTCCATTGCGTTCGGCACCGCCAGCAGGACCTTGTCTATGTGGCCGGCCAGCAGTCTTGTCGTAACTCCGGGAAAGGCGTTCTGCTCATGAGTTATGGCCTTTATCCCCATTTTAGAAGCCTTTAGCAGCACGGGCCCGCTCACATAGCCTCCGGTTCCCATTGCGAGGTCCGGCTTAAAGCCGCTGATGATCTTCTTTACCTTGCCGTTTGACGCGGCGAGGCAGGCCGCCGCCTTGAGATTGCGGGCGATATTATGCGGGCTCAAGCTGCGCTGGAAGCCGTATATCTCTACAGGCGCGAAGTCGAAGCCGGCTTTTGGGACGAGTGTCGCCTCCATGCCGTTGGGATTGCCCGCGAACAGAAAAGCCCAGTCCTTGTGTTCGCGGCGTATCTGAGAGGCGACGGCCAGCGCCGGGTTTATATGCCCGGCAGTGCCGCCGCAAGCGAATAGAATGCGCATAGAATACTAACCTCCAACAAAAAACATCGCATCCTCGCGGTCTATTTTCCGCCCGACACCGTTATCCTCCTTGGCGGGCGTCAGCCCGCCTGCGTCGTCTTCCTTGCCGGACGGAAAATATCCCCGCAATTCTGCAACGCTTTTCATCGGAGCTTAGTATTTACCTCTTTTCCAACGTCGTCTCCCGGGAGATGGAAAGTATCACGCCCATCTGGCACAACAGCATTACCAGCGAGGTGCCGCCGTATGAAAAGAACGGCAGCGAGATCCCAGTGTTGGGAATTGTGTTGCTGACGACCATGATATTCAGCACAGCCTGCAAGCCCAACGCATGGCTATGACGAAGCCGCGCCACACAAGCAGGGCAAACAGGATGATTATGAGCGTCGCGCCCACGAAGCCCAGTTCCTCGCAGACGACCGAGAAAATAAAATCGTTGTGCGGTTCGGGCAGATACAGATATTTCTGGCGGGAATTGCCTATCCCCACACCCATAAGCCCGCCGCTGCCAATGGCGTAGAGCGACTGTATCGTCTGAAAGCCCGCCACACGCGGGTCGCTGAAAGGGTTTTTCCAAACATTGATGCGCGTAGCAGCGTGGGGGAATATATTGGTCTCCAGCACCAGAAAGGCGCCCAAGGTGAGAAGAGCGCCCGCGATGACAAACCATTTCAAATCCGCGCCGCCCACAAACAACATGACCGCGGAGATAGACACGATGAGCACGGTGGCGGAAAGATGAGTTTCAAAGACTATAAGCCCGCCCACCACCGCCAAAATTACGCCAAAAGGCAAAATCCCGCGTGAAAACGTCTTCATACGTTCACCGCCAAGGACGATTAAATGCGCGTAAAGAATCACGATGGCGAATTTAGCGATCTCCGATGGCTGAAAAGTGGTAAAGCCCAGGTCTATCCACCTGTGGGAGTCGTTTATTTTGGGCATAAAATAAACAATAACAAGAAGAGGAACGGTGACAATCATTGGCAGCCAGGCGAATTTGTTAAGCACCTTGTACTGCACTGTGGAGATTAGCAGCATGAGAAACACGCCCAACGCCGCCCAGACGATTTGGCGTTTTATATAGTGGAAAGAGTCGCCCTCGTAGTACAGCGCATAGGCGAAGCTCGCCGAAAACAGCATAACCAGCCCGACTGAAAGCAACAGCAGTACAAGCACAAGGAAAGAGAAGTCTACCCCGCCTACCCTTACATTGAACAGCGCAAGCTTTTCGCGTTTTTTGGGTTCCCTGCTGACAGCCGCGCTGCCGCTGTAGTCATACGCCAAGGTTCTCCCTCCTTTCCTGACTTATTGCCTGAGTAAAAAACTACATAATATGCTGAATAAATATATAAAGCGCAATTAAATTAAATAATGCGAATAAAAATTACATAATTAATATCGCAAAAATAGCCGCGATGCACGCGAGACCCTGCACGATAGAAAATACAACGACTATCTTGCTCTCGCTCCAGCCGGACATCTCGAAGTGATGGTGAATGGGACTCATTTTAAAGAGCCGCTTGCCGGCGCCGGTCTTGCGCCGGGTATATTTGAAGTAGGCTACCTGTATCATGACCGAAAGCCCGTCCAGTATAAACACCAGTCCGGTGAGGATGAGTATCACGGGAACACCCAGCCCGAACGCTGCGGCGACAAGCATCCCGCCCAAAAACAACGAGCCCGTGTCGCCCATAAAGACCTTGGCGGGGTGGTAGTTCCAGATGAGGAAGCCCAGGCAGCCGCCCGCCAGCGCCGCCGAAAGCATGCTGATACCCTCCATATGCATAAAGGTGGCCAGCAGCATAAAGCCCAGCGCCGAGACAAAGGCCACGGAGGCGCAAAGGCCGTCGACCCCGTCTGTTAGGTTGGTTACGTTTACCAGATATACTATGCCCAAAAGTGCCAGCGGATAATACGCAAGGCCCAGGTCGGCCTGGCCTAAAAACGGTATAATAACAATTGTGGAGCGGTCGCCGGAAAAATAAAGTCCTGTGAGGAACAGCGCGCCTATAAAGAACATAACAATAAACTTCTGCGTTACCGAAAGCCCTTCGTTGCGTTTTTTGACCACCTTGAGGTAGTCGTCGACAAACCCGACGCCACCGTAGCACAGGGCCATTACAAAGCCGAGAATTATCCTCATATCGTCCAGCAAAGAGTGGCTGTAGGTACCGCTGTCGCCGCGGATTTTTAGAAGATAAAAGCCTGCCAGCACGGCCACGCTTATGCCGATTATGAACATCAGGCCACCCATTGTGGGCGTACCCTGCTTGGATTTATGCCATTTCGGGCCGATATCCAATATCGTTTGCCCGTATTTGATCCGGCGCAGCAGCGGGACCAGCCACAGCCCGGTGAGGCCCGTGACGGCGAAAGCCAGAGCCGCTGAGATAAACACGGGCGTGTTGCCCATAAGTTGCACCACCTTACATTAAACCGGTTATTCGGAATACAGGCGCTCGATGACCTTCTCGAGCCTCATGCCGCGGCTGGCTTTGAACCAGACGACGTCTCCGGGCTTTATAAAATCCTTTAAGTAGTTGAAAAGATACTCCTGCGTGCCAAAGTGATAAGAGCGCTCGAGCCCGCGGTTTGCCGCGCCCTCGCAGTAAAAATGCGAAAGAGGCCCGGTACAGAGCAAAAAGCTGACTCCGGACTTCGCCGCGAACTCGCCCACGGCTCTGTGGTACTGCAACGCTCCGCCGCCAAGCTCCAGCATGTCGGAAAGCACCGCGACGCGCCGGCCCTTGCACGCGAGCTGCCCCAGGGTTTCAAGAGCCGCCCGCATAGAGTCGGGGTTGGCGTTGTAGCAGTCCTCCACCACGGTGTAGCCCTTGTGCTCCACAATCTTCTGCCTCATCCCCTCGGGCTTATAGTTTTTAAGCGCCGCCGCCGCGTCCTCGGGGGGGATTCCAAGCTTTACGCCGACGCAAAACGCCGCCAGAGCGTTTAACATATTGTGGCGGCCGGGGCAGGGCAGCTCCGCCGGGTAGCGGGCGCCCTCGTAGAGGATATCAAAGCTGGCGAGCGTAAGGCTTTCGGTTATGTTGACCGCACGCACGGCGCAGTTCTTGTTTTCTATCCCGTAAAGAATGACGTCAAGTTTTGGCCGGCTTACCGTGCGCAGGCTCGCGTTGTCCCCGCACAGGATCAATGCCGAACCCGGCTTCATACCCGCCGCGACCGCGAGTTTTTCGTTAAAAACAGCCTCCGGGGAGCCGAATTTTTCCATGTGTGACACGCCGACGCTTGTGACGACGGCCATATCCGGCATAGCCGAAAGCGACATCTTAAAGATTTGTCCCGGCCCGTCGCTTCCCATTTCAACCACCGCGGCCTGCGTGTCCTGAGGCAAAGACAGCAGCGTCTTCGCGAGGCCGATCTCGTTGTTTAGGTTTTTCTCGGTCCTGGCCGCTTTCAGGCTGGATTTCAACACGCAATATATCATTTCCTTGGTCGTGGTTTTGCCTACGCTGCCGGTCACTGCCACGATTTTGGCGTGCAGCCTTTTCCGGTAGAGGTGCGCTATCTTTAAAAGCGCGTGACGGGTATTTTTTACAAGCAGCACGCGCCCCGCGGGGACGCCCAGCCGTTCGGGGTTCTCCTCCGAAACGGCGCAGGCCGCGCCGCCGCTCAGCGCGGCGGAGATAAAGTCGTGGCCGTCAAAATTTTCGCCCTTAAGCGCGACAAACATGCAGCCGGGCTTGAGCTCGCGCGAATCGGTGCAAACGTGGTCCACCGGCATGTCGCCGCCCGCATACTCCGCTCCCAGTTCCCATGCGATCTCGGAAAGAGTCAGCGCGTTCATATTTTTAAACCCCTCTTCTATTCTTGGTTCCGCTTCTTTTTCTTTTCCAGAAGCTCCTGCACGACAATCTTTTCGTCAAAGAATATCGTGCCGTAGTGCAGTACTTGATAATCCTCGTGGCCTTTGCCGCACAATACAAGAATATCATCTGGTTCGCAAAAGTCAAGCGCCCATTCTATGGCAGAGTAGCGATCCGGTATGACCTTATAGGGCGTCTCATACTCCGCAAAGCCGGGCAGCGCGTCGTCTATAATCCTCTGCGGCGGCTCGTCGCGCGGATTATCCGAGGTTATTATGCAAAAATCGGAGTGTTTAGCGGCGGCGGCGGCCATAAGCGGCCTCTTGGAGCGATCGCGGTTTCCCGCGCAGCCAAACAGGGCGACGACTCTTTTGGGCGCGAACTCGCGGATGGTCCCCAGCACCTTGAGCAGGCTGTCAGGCGAATGAGCATAGTCGCGGATAATCGTGAAATCGACATCGGCGGGCAGCGGTTCAATCCGGCCCGGGACGCCGGGGCAGTTCGTGAGCAGCTTGGCCGTTTCCGCGGCGTCTATTCCCGCGGTGGAACAACAGGCGGCGGCGCACAGCGCGTTGGAGACCGAAAATTTTCCGGGCATCCCGAAAGAGCACCGCGAAAGCGTGGAGCCGTGAAGCAGCACGAACCGGCTTCCGCTTGCCGAGGATTTTATCTCGCGGGCGGTGAAGTCGGCGTTGTCCTTAGAGCAGGAAAACGTCAAAACATTGCCGTCAAGCTCCGACGCAAGCCGCTCGCCGTAAGGGTCGTCTATATTTACAACGGCGGCGTCGCACATCGAAAAAAGGCGCTTCTTCGCCTCGTAGTATTCGTCCATTGTGCCGTGGTAATCCAAATGGTCCTGCGTCAGATTTGTGAATGCGGCGCAGGAAAATCGCAGTCCGGCCACTCTCCGCTGGTCCAGCGCGTGAGAGGAGACCTCCATCACCACATACTCGCAGCCCGCGCGCAGCATACGCGCGAACATCGCATGCAGCTGTATAGGATCGGGCGTGGTGTATTTTGCGGGCAGCACAATGTCGCCTATCTCGTTATATATCGTGCCGATAAGACCCGCTTTTTTGCCCGAGCACTCCAGCACCTGCTTTATCACATGAGTGGCCGTCGTCTTGCCGTTGGTCCCGGTAACGCCTATCAGCTTTAGTTTATCCGCCGGATTGCCGAAGAAATTTCCACTGGCCAGGCTGTAGGCCATGTGCGTGTCGGCCACCAGAATCTGACCCTTTAGCCCCAAATCGCGCTCGGCCACCACTGCGGCGGCCCCGTGCTCCAGGGCGGAGGCGGCGTGATCGTGACCGTCGGCACGAACGCCCTTAAGGCAAAAGAAGAGGCTGCCGCTCTCGACCTGCCGTGAGTCGCAGGTGACAGCGGAAATTTGAACGTCTGCGTTATCGGGAACGCAGATCGTTTCAATTCCTTTGAGCAGCACGGAGAGTGTCACGTAAGCGACCTCCTATTCTCTGGGTACGACCAATCCGAATTCATTGACTTCATAACCATCCTCAGCGACAAATTCTGCTTCACCGTAATAGCGGGCCTCGTCCTCAGGCGGTTCTTCCAGCGGCGCCGAAGCTTCGGACTCTGCGGCGGGGCCGGCAGCGCCTGAGGGGCTCTCGGGGTTGTAGACGTACGCCTCCGCCCTGCGCAGGGTGACTACTACAAGGTCGCCTGTCTGTGCCTGTTCGCCGGCCAGCGGCCACTGCTCCGCCACGATACTCGGCACGCCCTCCTGTAAAAAGCCCCGCAGTTCTATGTTGAGCCCCGCGTCAAGAATATCGCGGTTGGCCCTGATAAGCGGCAGCCCCACAACGTACGGGACCATGATCTCAGTGTCGAGCGATTCTTCATCTGTGAAAACGATCACCGTACCGCCCTTTGGCATGGTCGCGCCGGCCTGCGGTATCTGTCTTATAATCGAAGGGCCTTCACCCTCGTAACGCATTCTCAGGCCTCTTTCAGTTAGAAGCTCGGCTTGGGCGTCGTGGGGTTTTTTGCCGGTAAGGTCGGGTACTACAACGTCTTTTTGCACAAGCTCCTCGGCCGTATACTGGGGCTCCAGCCCCACATAGGGCAGCATCTCTTGCATGATAGCGCCTACCACCGGCGCGGCGATAGTTGAACCGAACAGAAGCTGCCGGGCCATGGTCGGCTCGTCGAGCATGACGAGCACGGCGTACTTCGGGTCCTCCATCGGGGCAAAACCACAGAACGAGAGCACGTTGACGTCTCTGTCGCGGATATCCAGCTTTTCAGAGGTTCCGGTCTTACCGCCTATGCGGTAGCCCGGCACAGCCGCGTTGGAGCCGCTGCCGTCGGTCACTACTGACTCCACCAGCATGCGCATGGTCTCGGAGGTCTGCTCGGAGATAACTTGTCTGCGAACCAGAGGCTGGGTCGTTTCGAGCACGTTGCCCTCACTGTCGATCACCTGCTTTACCACATAAGGCCGCATGAGTTTGCCGCCGTTCACTGTGGCGGAGGCGGCGGTGATCATTTGCAAAGGCGAGACCTTAAAGGACTGCCCGAAGGAATTGCTGGAAAGCTCGACCATGCCGGGCTTTTCCAAAAGAGCAAGAGGCTGGATAATGCCGTTTTCCTCGCCGGGGAGGTCCACGCCCGTGGGTTCCCCAAAGCCAAAGCCCTGCATGTAGTCGTGCAGCAGGGCCCCGCCTATCCGCTGGCCCACCGCGATAAACACAGGGTTGCAGGAGTTCTGTATACCCTCTATGAAATTCTGTGAGCCGTGTCCGGTCAGCCTGTGGCAGTGGAATGTGTGGTTGGCCACCTTGCACTCGCCGCTGCAATAAAAGCCTTCGTTAAGGCTCACCAGATTGTTGTCAAGCGCCGTGGCCGCCGTGATGAGCTTAAAGACGCTGCCGGGCTCGTAGATGTCTGACACCGCCTTGTTACGCCACTGGTCATATTGCAGATTCTGCCTGAATTCCTTATATTCTTCCGAGTCCTCGGAGTGTGTTTGCACAAATTCCTCAAGCTTCGCGATTGAAAGCGGGTTCTTGAGTTCTTCGGGATGGTTGGGGTCGAAATCCGTCATTGTTGACATGGCGAGTATCTCGCCAGTCTTTATGTCCTGAACGATACCCGCGCATTTGTTTCCCAGCCCGTGCTCTATAAACGCGGTTTCCAGGTGGCGCTCCAGTATGTGCTGGATTGTTTCGTCAATCGTCAGCACGATACTGTTGCCGTTCTTTGCGTCGTTTATCTGGGAGTATTTGTAGACCATGTCGGCGCCCTTGGCGTCCTTAGCCGAGACGACCATGCCGTCGGTGCCGCTTAACACCTTGTTGTAATAAGACTCTATTCCGTATGCGCCCTGGTTGTCAAAATTCGTGAAACCCAGCACCGTAGACGCCAGGTTGCCGAAAGGGTAGTATCGCTTGGTGTCGGGTTCGAAAAACACGCCCTTGTAATCGGGTACGCCCTCGACCTCGCTGGTTATAAACTCAAGCACCCGCTGCATTGTATCGTGGTCCACCCGGCGTTTTATCGCCTTGTAATATTTAGTTTTATCTCCCGCTTCCTGCAGGATGAATTCCTTGTCAAGCTCCAGAATCTCGGCAAGCCCGGTCGCCAGGTCGTCCAGCCGGTTTTCCGTCAGGCCAGCCTTCAGGGAATCCAGTCTGTCCTTTTCTATTTCGGCGGGGGAAAGGCACACGTTCCAAACCGAGCCGCTCCTGGCGAGTTCGGTCATGTTGCGGTCATAGATGGTGCCGCGGTTTGCCCTGACCACAATAGAGCGGGTCTGCTGGCCGGACGCCCGTTCCTGATACATCTCGCCCTGGACCAGCTGGATCATAAAGAGCTGTGAGACAAGCACCGCAAAGCCGAGCGCCATGAAAACGGCGAGGACAAATCTCATCCTGCCGCGCATTTTGCTGGAAGCGGATCTCTGTCGCATATCCTCCGTGTCCTTTCGCGAAATTTGCCGGATCCTGCCGGACGGCCTGAAAATGAAGCATACTGTTTCCGCCAATAAAACGGAAACAGTATTTATCAGCTATATCATGAATATTTCAACGGCTATCCGGATATTCCTTAAACTGCCCCAAAAGAGACGACAGCGCGAGCTTCGCGGCCTCTAGCGCGGCGGGTTCTTCCGGCAGTTCGGCGCGGGTAATCTTGTCCTCATGGTAAAGATAAATCCTCCGCGTCTGATACTCTGTGCGCTCCTGCATGCCCAGCTCGGCGGCTCTTTCTTTAACCGCCGCCGGGTCGTTGACGCTCATGCTGAGCTTGCTTTGCATCTTGACATTATCGCTTTCCAAGACCTGCATTTCCTGCGCGAGCGCGTCCATATCCCTCTGCAGCATGTTGAGCTTTGCCTGATTGTAAACGATAAGGCTCGCAAGCGTCACGATAAGTATAAACGCAAGCACTATTTCCCCCGTTATGGCCGAGCCGGGGGAAAACCTGCGGGATTTAAGCACCTTCAGTTCGCGCTGTTCCTGTTCCTGCAAGGCCTCGCGGGGTTCTTCCAGTTCATACGCGGAGCTTGTGTTATATCTGGCCAAAGTTCTTCCCCCTTACAATTTTTCAATTACTCTAAGCTTTGCCGGCTTACTTCTGGGATTTTGCCTCAGCTCTTCCTCCGAGGCGGTCACCGGCTTTTTAGTCACCGCTCTAAAGCGCGGTTTTTTGCCGCAAACGCAGACGGGGAAGTCGGGCGGGCATGTGCAACCCGTACACAGGGCCGAAAAGGCCTGCTTCACCAGCCTGTCCTCAAGCGAGTGGAACGATATGACCGCGAATCTCCCGCCTGCGTTCAACAGCTCCGCGGCGTCGTCAAGTATACTCCGCAGGGCGTCCAGCTCGGCGTTCACCGCAATCCGCAGCGCCTGGAACACGCGCTTGGCGGGGTGTCCGCCCTCGCGCCTCGCCGGCGCGGGGATCGCCGCGCGAATTATATCCACAAGCTCGAACGTGCTGGTAATAGGCCTTAGCTCACGCGCAAGCTCGATTTCCTGCGCGATTTTCCGGGCGAATTTTTCCTCGCCGTATTCGCGGAATATCCTCGCGAGTTCCTCGGCAGCGCAGTTGTTCACAAGCTGGTACGCCGTCATACCGTCGCCGCCCATACGCATATCCAGCGGAGCGTCCTGGCTGTAAGAAAAACCCCGTTCAGGAGAGTCCAGCTGGTGCGACGAGACGCCGAGATCAAGCAATATGCCGTCTGCGCCAGAAAGGCCCAGCATTGCGAAAACGTCCGACATGTGGCTGAAATCGCTCTGTACAACCGTTGCCGGCAGGCCCTTAAGCCTTTGTCCTGCGGCCCTGACCGCGGCCGGGTCTTTGTCCAGCGCAATCAGCCTGCCCGAGGTCAGCAGGCCGGCGATCCCGGCGGAATGGCCTCCGCCGCCCGCGGTGCCGTCGGCATAAATGCCGTCGGGACGTATATTCAAGCTCTCTATACATTCCCGCAGCAGCACGGGTGTGTGATTAAATTCCATTCTTTAAAATCCTAAATTCTCCATAGCCTCCGCAACCATATCGGGCGTGAGCTCCTCACAGCTTCTCTGCCAACGGTCCTTGTCCCAGATCTCGGCGTGATCCGAGACCCCGATTACCATTACGTCCTTGCGCAGCTCGGCGTACTCCCGCAGGTTTTGGGGGATAAGGATACGCCCCTGCTTGTCCGGTACGGCGTCGGCCGCACCCGCGAACAAAAAGCGCCGCAGCTGGCGGGATTTTGAAACAGGAAAAGTCCTGATCTTATTTTCTAATATTTTCCATTCGTCTTCAGAATATACACAGAGGCATTTGTCAAGGCCCTTTGTCACGATAAAACGCGCTCCCAATCCGTCGCGGAGCCTGGCGGGAAAGTTTACACGGCCTTTCTCGTCAAGACTGTGCTGGTACTCGCCTATGAGCAAATCTCCCACCTCCCGCATATGTTATGGGACGCTTAACCACCATTAACCACAATTCACCACTTGTAGCTCTTATTATAAACACCGTGGGACAAATTTGCAAGAGCAAAAACGTTCGTACAAAAATAAAAAAACCGGCCGTTCAAGGACCGGTTTTGTAAATCGCCACCATTTTGTGGAAGCAAAGCCATTTAACTACTAAATGTTGACAAGTTGAGCATTGAAAAATCATATTAGCGAACAATAGCGCATTTGTGACAAAAAATATAATAATTGTTACAAATTGGAATTTTACGTCACTTTTTGAGGAAAACCGGACGGAACCAGCCAATATACAAATTTATATACCGGCGCAACGCAATGTCGTAGACGATAAAGGTGAAGTTGAGTCCGGCGTAGTAGACCGGCAGCATGTACTGCAAAGCGCCGCTCTCGGCCAAAGCATCGTCCGCGCCGATCAAAACCGTGGACACGACATACCATAGGATCATCGCGGCGTTGTAAATCAAAAGCTTTGCGGCAACGCGCCGCCAGCGCCGACGGATTTTGTCCAGGTATGGCAGAATAATGGAATAGTAACCAAAAAACAATATAAACAAAAGCTTTGCGTCAAGCTCCGGCACAATAAACGCCGAGAGTATGGACACCGAAAAATAGACCAGCGCGGCGGTCCTGACGCCGTTTTCTATCACGACCACCGCAAGGGCGGCCCCCGCGAGCATCGGCATGGTAAAGGACGCCAGAGGGATAATTGCAGACATGAACATGAACAGCAGGCACAGCGCCGAAAAGACCCCGCCAATAGCAATATGCATGGATTTTTCTTTCAAACCGTCAACATCCCCCGCCGTTCCGCTGTTTTATAATTTCCAACAACTATCAGCAGCCCCCGCCGAAGCAGTCGCACAGACAGTTCATGCAGTAGAGCGTGGTACAAACATCGCACATGCTGCATTGCCCGGCGTCTACAGGCTGCCCGTAGCCGCCGCCGTAGGGACTCGCGTTCCTGCGCTGCCAGTTCAGCTGGCTGAAAGCGTTTTTGTACTCATAGTTTTGCGGGTCCATCTCGCAGGCGGAGGCATAGTTGCGGTAGGCGTCGTCAAGCCAGCCGCGAAACTGCTGCACGGTCCCCTTAAGGAAATGCCACTCTGCGTCGCGGCGGGCTTCGGGCACGCCGTCCAATAGCTCTTCGGCTTCGGTTATACGCCGGGACGTTATAAGCCGGCGGATATCGGCGTACTGCGACCCTCCGGCCTGATTTTGGGCGCGACCGTTACCCGCTCCGCCGCCCGCGCTCCCGGTGCGGCGCATCGCGGTGATCTGATCATACGCCTCGTTTATTTCCTGCATTTTTTCTGTCGCGAGGTCGGAAAGAGGGTTCCCGCTGTAATTGTCGGGATGGTACTTCCGTGCCAGCTCGCGGTACGCGGCCCTGATCTCGTCGTCGCTTGCTGAGGGGGTAACCTGCAATACCTTGTAGGGGTCGGACATTTACGCGTCTCCTAACTTTATTACGTTCTTATGCTTGGCGGTTCTTTCCGTAATGGCGTCGACGCCGCTTTTGAGTCCCAAACAGACTATATTGTCCAGGACAGGCCTGTAGACGGCTATATCCAGCAGGTTGTAGGCCAGCACGGCCTCGCCCGCTGTCATGTAGAGAGACTCTTTTGCAAAGCTTTCGGCTTTTTTTATCGTTTCCCCGTCATCTCCGGCAATATTGAACCCGATAATCAGCGGATTGTAACCGCCGCATTTAAGGTCGTCGCGCAGGTCATCCAGAGCGTCGCATAGGTAAACGTACCGGCCGGTAAGGTATCCCAGCCGGGAAAGCGCTCTACACTGTCTTTCATACTTTTCGGGGTCGCCGTCTCCGGGCGGCCGCGCCAGCAAACCGAAAAGCCCGGCCATCGCCGCGGCAGTCGGCTCGGCGGCCTCGTCAAGGCTGCCGGACCTGCACGCCTCAATCTCGGCCTGCCGTGAGACGGATTCTTTAACAAACCCCGCGGCCTCGGGCTGCCGGGCCGCCGCTTTTTTATAAGCTGCTGCGGCAAATGGCCGCAGAAAGAACCAGCCGGACTTTTTTAACGGGGAAGAGTCCGCTATATTGTCCAAAAGCTTGTAATATAGCATGATCGCGGCGACGTCCGCGCCGAACCGCAGAGCCTCGGAGTCCCCGGCGCAGCGGATTTTCTTGAAAGGATTAACATAGCAACGCCTCTGCGCGGAGTCCTTTGCGGCGTCCGCGTTGCCGGAAACAGCTGAACGAAGCATGCTCAAAAAGGTGAAGTCGTAGCTCAGGCACAGACGGGCGAGCGGGCCGAACGAGCGGCCAAGTTCCCCGCAAAGGCCGCAGTAAACGGCTTTGTATTCAGCGAGTTCGCGAACCTTAAGCTCCGGCAGGAGCGGCCTGATGTAACCGAACAAATTGTGCCGTCCCTCCGCTTAAAATACTCAAAAGCCCTTTACACCTTGTATAGTACATCAAATAATGGCTTAATTCTTTAATAAAATGTAAATATCCGCATAAAGCGCGCAAATACATTGCCTCAAGCCCGCTTGACCGATTTGTGTTTTTATAATATACTAAGTGATACTTCAAGGTTGTCCTTAAATACCTTTAGTTTGAGTGGTGTAATTTTGGATTTTGCAACGGTTCTTCTTTTAGGAGTAAGTCTTTCCATGGACGCGTTTGCGGTCAGTATGACAAACGGCATAACCTCACGCGAGCATACGGTTAAGATCGCCCTTAAATCAGGGCTGGCGTTCGGGTTTTTCCAGATGCTCATGCCGCTTGTCGGGTACTTTGCGGGAAGTTCGCTGGCCGGGGTCGCCGAGCGGTTCGCGAACCTTCTGGCGCTTCTGCTCCTCAGCTTTATCGGCTTGCGAATGGTGTGGAACGGCCTTAAGCCGCCCGAGACGGGCGAAGACGCGCCGCCGAGGAACCTCAGCCTAGCGACTCTGGGTACTCAGGCGCTTGCCACAAGTATAGACGCGCTGGCTGTGGGCGCGGGGCTAGGCGTAATTCAGGCGGACCCGTTCATCACGGCGGGAACAATAGGGCTTGTAACCTTTACGATTTCCTTTGCCGGCGTACTGGTGGGCAAAAAATTCGGATCTATATTCAACACCAAGGCCGAGATGGCCGGCGGATTGATCCTGATATTCATTGGAATAAAAATCTTCTTTGGATTTTAGCGCAACGGAAAGGACGCAATAATATGTCTGACATGGACGGCGGCATCATAGAGTATATGGTAGAACGCAAGGCCACGCGGCGGGTGGCGCTCACAAAGCTTGGTATAATGGCGGCGGCGCTGCTTCTGGCGGCGCTCGCTATGGCGCTTTCCGGCGCTGGAATGTTAGGGCCGTTCGGCATGCTGGGTTCGGTCATTGCAGTGGCGGCTTGTTACGGCGGCTGGCGTCTTTTAAAGGATCAGGATATTGAGTACGAGTACTCGGTGTCGGGCGGAGAGATTGAAATTGACAAGATCGCCGCCAAACGCAAACGGACGCGGATTGTCACCGTAAACTGCCGCGAAGTCGAAAGCTTTGGCCGCTACAAGGCGGCCGACCATCTGGGGCGAGAGTATGAAGCCAGGATATTAGCCTGCGACAATCCGGACTCGCCCAATCTTTGGTACGCGGTCGCCCGCGTTAAGGAAAAAGGACTTACCTTGGTGGTTTTTAACGCGAACAGCAAAATGCTCGACGGCATAAAGCCGTTTTTGCCAAGAAGAATCATGTACGAGGTGTTCATGTACGATGAGTAGCGTTGGCATGGGAGTGGGCATAGACATAATAGAAATATCCAGGATTAAAAAAAGCGCGACTAATCCGCGCTTTTTGTCGCGGGTGTACGGCGTGCGGGAGCTTGAGCTATATAATGAGCGCGGGCATAGCCCGGGCTTTTTGGCCGCGAATTTCTGCGCGAAGGAAGCTTTTTCAAAAGCAATTGGCACGGGTGTGCGCGGCTTTGAGCTAAAAGAGGTGCAGCTTCTGCGTGACAGCCTTGGTAAGCCGTACTTGTCGCTATCCGGTGCGGCGGAGCGGCTTGCGGAGAGCCGGGGCCTCGCTTTCGAGACAAGTGTCTCGCACGCGCGGGAATACGCGGCCGCCATAGTAATAGCGCGGGAGAACAGTGAATAGAAAACAGTTAAAGATATTGGAGGGTATTTTAGTTGAGAGTACTTACCGCCGAGCAGATGCGGCAAACAGAAAAAGAGGCGGAAATATACGGGCTCTCCGCCCACAGGCTCATGGAAAACGCCGGCAGCGCGGCCGCCGCGTTCATAAGGCGGACCTTTGAGCCGGAAGGCCGCAACTGTATGATATTCTGCGGCGCGGGCAACAATGGAGGGGACGGCTATGTTGTGGCCCGCAAGCTTATAGAAAGCGGCGCGAACGTCCTTGTGGCGCAGGTTGGCGGCAAACCAAAAGGCGACGAGGCGCTCGGCATGTTCGAGACCGTAGGCCTTATGGGAATGCCTGTGCTGAACTTCGAGCAGGAGTACGAGAGGACGCTCGGCGTGCTGGAAAAGGCCGATATTGTGGTGGACGCCATCTACGGCACGGGCTTTCGCGGCGAGCTTGACACTTGGGCCGAGCAGGCCTGCGCCGCTATCAACGGAGCAATTGTGGCTGTGGTGTCGCTGGATATGCCAACAGGCGTGGAGTGCGACACCGGGCGCGTGGCCGAAGGCGCCGTAAAGGCGGACTTCACCGTGGCGTTCGATTCAAAAAAACCCGCGCATATCCTGCCCTCGTCAAAGGATTCCTGCGGCGTGGTAGAGGTCGTTGACATAGGCATCCCCGGTGAAGCGCGCGCGGCGGCCGGTACGGCGGGGGAAATCGGTACCGCCGCCGTGATAAAAAGTCTGCCAAGGCGTGCGGAAAACTCCCACAAGGGGGATCACGGCAAGCTGCTGGTGGTTGCGGGCAGCGGAAGATACCGGGGTGCGGCAGCCCTGGCGGTTTCTGCCGCGCTTAGGTGTGGCGCGGGGCTTGTCACACTGGCCGGAGTAAAGACGGTGGTGGACGCCGCCGCCGCGAAGCTTTACGAGTGCGTTTACACCGAGCTTCCGCATACAGATGCGGACATGATTTTGGCCGACCGCGCCATACCTTTCCTGCGCGGAGCCGCAGACGAGGCTACCGCCGTGCTGTATGGCTGCGGGGTGGGGCAGGGCGGAGAGGCCGAAAAGCTGCTAAAATTCCTGATCCGGGAGCAGAAATGCCCGCTCGTCATAGACGCCGACGGCATAAACGCGCTTGCAGCGAATATAAATATTCTTGAGGAGCAACGGGGCGCGGTGATACTCACGCCGCATGTGGGAGAGATGAGCCGCCTTGCGCAAAAAAGCGTGGCGGAGATTGAACGGGACAGAGCCGAGATAGCGCTCGCTTTCGCGCAGGAGCACAACGTCTACATGGTGCTAAAAGGCCACGAGACTGTTATTGCCTCCCCAAAAAGCATGCTCCAGATAAACCGCACGGGCAACGCGGGGCTGGCGAAGGCGGGCAGCGGCGACGTCCTGGCCGGGATGATCGCGGCGTTTGCGGCGCAGGGATTAGACCCTTTCGCGGCGGCCGCGGCGGGAGTCCATCTGCACGGTCTGGCCGCCGATGAGGCGGCGAGCGAGCTTTCGCAATACGCCATGCTGCCGGGGGACCTGCCAATGTACGTGGCCCGCGTCCTGCGGAAATTTGAAAGATAAAAAACACCCGCGGGCTACGGCCGGCACCCTCTTTATGAAAGAGGGCAAAGTGTTCCCGATTTTCTAACCAAGCCAACTATATAAGACAAGACAAAGATTAACCCCTGCCCTCTTTAGTAAAGAGGGTGGCCCCGCAGGGCCGGGTGTTTTGGTAGGAGGGAACGGTGTTTTGAATAATCTCAAAGTTTTAATACCGGCATTGTGCATTCCTATTTTACTATCCGCCTGCGGGGTACCTAAAACGCTTGCGGATATAGAAGGCCGTACCGCCAACTACAGGGCGACCGCAAGTATAAAATATATGGACCTGCGGGCGGTGGCGCAAATATCGCAGGAAACCCCGGCCTCCTGCACCGTAACATATATCTCGCCCAAGGCGCTGGAGGGGATGGAGCTAACCTTTACCGGGGAGGCTGTAAAGCTCGAGTACTTGGGGCTGAGCCGGGAACTGTACCCACCGGCGCTGCCCTACACGGCGGCGGCAAGCCTGGCGGTTTCGGCGCTAAACCGCGCGGTGACGGACGGCGGACTGGAGTTAAAGCAAGAGAACGGAGTGTTTACGGCAGGCGGGATATTGCCCGCCGGAAGCTTCGTCGCCCATATAGAACCCGAGGGAGGCGAGGTTACAAAACTTTTAGTTCCTGACGCGGAATTGGAAATTGACTTTACCAATTTTACATATTTAGACCTTTAAGCTAAAAGAGCCCCGCTTATGGCGGGGCTTCTTTTTTGGGGGCGGTGGCGACTAAAGCCGCCGCTTAATATATTGTAAAAGAGTCCCGTGAATTTTTGCATTGCGTGATTACATCAGAAAAGATTCGGTAACAATAGTATTACTCCTGCGTTTTGGAGTAATACCGGCCATGTTTGGCGGATGCCTGCGAGGCGGGCCAAACGGCTATGGGATCGACACCGTACCGGGAAGTGCAAATTATATCAGTCGGAGCGTGATTTGACGTGACGGTCAAACGAGGAGAAATCTACTACGCCGACCTCTCGCCCGTGGTTGGCTCGGAGCAGGGTGGGATAAGGCCGGTGCTCATTGTCCAAAACGATGTAGGCAACAAATTCAGCCCCACGGTTATCGCGGCGGCGATCACGAGCCAAAAGGAAAAATCCCGACTGCCGACGCATATCGAGCTGCAATCCGCAGGCTGCGGCCTCTCACGGGATTCGGTCGTTCTGTTGGAACAAATAAGGACGATAGACAAAAAGCGGCTTAAGGAAAAAATGGGCCAGCTTGACAACGGTTCTATGGGGCAAGTCAACCGCGCCCTCTCAATCAGCTTCGGGCTGGGGACTGAATAGAAGACTAACATACATCGTAACGCGCGGGATCGGCCAGGTGTGCCGGTCCCGTGCGCAGTTAAACATTAAATTCTCATTAAGTCCTTTTTTTAAATTGTGAAGTATGATAAGATAGGATAAACCAAAACAGGGGAGAGTATTATGTCAAAGTGGATCGCGCGGCTGGAATACAAATTCCGACGGTTGGGGATAGACAATCTTATGCTGTATATCACGGGCACCATGCTCGCGATTTACGTGGCGGACAACCTCACGCGGAATATGACGAGTGTTTCTATCTCGGGCCTTTTGGAGCTCAGCATGCCGCTGGTGTTTCGGGGCCAGATTTGGCGGCTTATAACATTTTTGTTTGTGCCCATACGCAACGACATGATACTCTGGGTTCTGCTGTCGCTCTACTTTTACTATTTCATAGGCTCCACACTCGAAAACGTCTGGGGCAGGACGCGCTTTACCATGTTCTATTTCTTTGGGTATATCGGCGCGCTTCTGGCCGCGCTCATAACCGGATACGGCCACAACATGTACCTTAACCTGTCGCTGTTCCTGGCGTTTGCGGCGGTGTTCCCGGACCACCAGATCCTGTTGTTTTTCATTTTGCCGGTTAAGATGAAATATCTCGCGTATATTGACGCGGCGCTGCTGCTATTGTCGTTTTTCGCCAGCGGATGGGACGGCAAGGCCGCGATAATCGCGTCCTTTTTAAATCTGCTGCTTTTCTTTGGCGACAATTTTATAAACTGGCTCAGAAACCTTAAGCGCTACGGCAGGCAGCGAATGAATTTCCGCCGCAGCATGAGGAACAACGATTACTGGAGATAATGCAGAAGCAGCCCGACTCCGCCTGCGCTGAGAATTACGGCGATCTGGCTGACTCCGAATTTTCGCAGCAGGATAAACGCCGCCGCGAAGAGTAAAACGGCAAAGAGATCGATATTCGCAATATTATTAAAGCTCGCGTTTTCACCCCAGAAAGTCAATATCGCAATAGACAGCCCCGAGGCCGCGATAAGCCCCACGGAGGCGGGCCGCAGAGCCCCGAGAACGTTTTGTATTATCGGCAAACCATTATACTTTTTGTATAAATACGCCAGCGCAAGAACAATGATAAAAGAGGGCGCTACCATGCCTGCGGTCGCGGAGATTGCGCCGAACAACCCCGCAACCTTTGTGCCGACAAAGGTTGCGGCGTTTATTCCTATCGGCCCGGGTGTCATCTGCGAGATTGTCACAATGTCGGTGAACTCCGTCAGCGTCAGCCAGCCGAGCTCATCCACGATACGCGCCTGTATGAGCGGCAAAATCGCGTAACCTCCGCCAAAGCTAAGCAGCCCTATTTGAAAGGACGCCCAAAACAACTCAAAATAGATCATTTCGCGCCGCCTTTCACACGTTTTAAAATAATCGGAGCCACTGCCCCGGCGAGCCCGGCCGTCAGTATGACGGCGGCGACATTCGCCTTAAACAGGGCCACCGCGGCAAAGCCTGCGGCTATGAGCGCCGCGGAGACATATACGCGGGATTTCAGCGCCGTCTTGCCAAGCCGCAGGACGGCGTCGGCTATCACCGCGACGACTGCCGCCTGCATGGCGGCAAGCGCGGCCGAGACGGCCGGGGCGCTGCGCACCGCCGTGTAAAACATCGCCACCAGCGAAATTGTTATGAGCGGCGGCAGGGTGGTGGCAAGCGCGGCGACAGCCGCCCCAGCGACTCCGCAGAGCCTGTAGCCCACCAAAACAGAAGCGTTTATAGCTATAATGCCGGGCGCTGACTGCGAGATCGCCACTACATCGAGCATTTCCGCGTCTGTGAGCCAGCGGTATTTCTCCACAAAGCGCTTTTGCATAAAGGTGATTATTACATAACCTCCGCCAAAGGTAAAGGCGCTGAGCGTGAAGGCCTCTTTAAAAAGCCGCCACAGGAAGCGGATGTTTTTCCCCGGGGTAATATCTTGATTTTTAATATCTGCTTTCATCTTGCACCATCCTTGTTTAGTCAATTCTACATCAGGCGCGGGCTTTTTACAACTTATTTTTGTCTGTAAAGCAAAACCGCTTGACACGACGCGGGGATTCGTGTATAATAACAGCGACATAATTTACTCTGAGGGGAGGCGGCGGCTTGGCAAAGGATTTAAATATTTCCCTGCTTTTGGACTTCTATGGCGACATGCTTACCCTCAAGCAGCGCGAGGTGGCCGAGCTGTACTACAACGAAGATCTTTCGCTTGCGGAGATTGCCCAACACAGCGGAATCACGCGGCAGGGCGTGAGAGACAGCATCAAGCGCGCGGAGTTCCAGCTATTGGAATACGAGGATGCTCTTGGTCTGCACAAAAAGTTCCAAAATGTGCAGGCGGGTCTTTTGGAGATCGCCGAGTGCGCGAGCGACCTGTTGGACCTGCACAACAAGCTCAAGCTCAGCAGCGACGCCATGGCCAAGACCAGAAGGATCATAGAGCTTGCGGGAGAGCTTAACAATTGACAGTTGACAGTGGATAATTGACAGTTAAGGCGTCCGCAAGCGGATTATGTTTAAATATATCGCGAAGCGATACCTACACTATTAATTGTCAACTATCAACTGTCAACTTAACTAAAATCTGGTGGTGACTATTTTGGCGTTTGAAGGGCTTTCAGGAAAGCTCGATCAGGTATTCAAAAAACTTAAGGGCAAGGGCAAGGTCCGCGAGGCCGACGTCAAGGAATCCATGCGCGAGGTTCGTCTGGCCCTGCTTGAGGCCGACGTAAACTTTAAGGTCGCAAAGGAATTCATCGCGGCGGTAACCGAACGCGCGCTCGGTTCCGAGGTCCTGGAGAGCCTGACGCCGGCGCAGCAAATAATAAAAATAGTGGCGGACGAGCTTGCGGCCCTTATGGGTAGCGAGAACGCGGCGATAAATTGGAGCAGCAAGCCGCCGACAGTCATCATGCTCTGCGGTCTGCAGGGTTCGGGCAAGACCACACACGCCGCCAAGCTCGCGCGGTTGTTCAAGTCCCAGGGCAGACGCCCGCTGCTCGCGGCATGCGACATCTACCGCCCCGCGGCTATAGACCAGCTAAAGATCGTGGGCGAACGCGCCGGGGCGCCGGTGTTCGAGATGGGGGCCGAAAACCCGGTAGTCATAGCCAAAAAGGCCAGAAACCACGCGCGCGACTACGGTAACGATGTACTTATTCTGGACACCGCCGGCCGACTGCATGTGGACGAAACCCTTATGGCCGAGCTTACAGATATGAAAACCGAGGTAGCTCCCGACGAAATTTTGTTGGTGGTCGACGCCATGACAGGCCAGGACGCCGTAAACGTCGCCAAAAGCTTCGACGATACATTGGGCCTTGACGGCGTTATTATAACCAAGCTGGACGGAGACACCCGCGGAGGCGCGGCCCTTTCAGTAAAAGCCGTGACAGGAAAGCCGATAAAATACGCCGGCACGGGCGAAAAGCTAGACGCGCTGGAGCCGTTTTATCCCGACCGCATGGCCTCTCGTATACTCGGCATGGGCGACGTGCTGACTTTGGTCGAAAAGGCGCAGCAGAGCTTCGACGAAAAAGAAGCCGAAAAAATGGCCCAAAAGATGCAGAAGAACAAGTTCGACTTGGGCGACCTTTTGGATCAGATGAAACAGATGCGCAAGATGGGAAGCTTCGCATCAATATTAGAGATGCTTCCCGGCGGCGCGAAGGTGAGTGACGAGGAAGCCGACCAGGGCGAACGCGAGCTCAAGCGTATGGAGGTCATCATCAGCTCCATGACTGCGCGCGAGCGGGAAAAGCCCGACATTATAAACCCCAGCCGCAAGAGGCGCATAGCCGCCGGGAGCGGCACAAGAGTAGAGGACGTCAACCGCCTGCTGCGCCAGTTTGAGCAAATGCAGAAAATGATGAAGAGTTTTATGAAGCCGGGCAAAAAAGGCAGACGGCGTCTTCCGCCGGGAATGCTGAGAGACATTGGCAATATGCCTTTTTAACAGCTTTCAAGCGCGGGTGCGCTTTAAGTATAGTAAAAAATTCAGGAGGTGACATAGATGGCAGTAAAGATCAGGCTGCGCAGGATGGGCGCCAAAAAGGCCCCGTTCTACCGTATCGTGGTGGCGGATTCCCGTTATCCCAGGGACGGCAGGTTTATTGAGGAAGTCGGCTACTACGACCCCACAAAGGACCCGGCCGTGCTCAAGGTCGACGGCGAAAAGGTCAAGAAATGGCTCGGCAACGGCGCGCAACCCACAGATACCGTTCGCGCGCTTTTGAAAAAGAGCTCTGTTATTGAATAAGGGAACGGGTAAAGAATATGGAACCGTTGATTTTATCAATTGTAAGAGGTCTTGTCGATGACAAGGAAAACATCTCGGTCACCCGCGGTGAAACGCTTGAAGACGGCGCAGTCGTCTACAAGATTAGCGTCGCGCCCGAGGACATGGGCCGCGTTATCGGCAAGCAGGGCCGGGTGGCTAAGGCTATCCGCACCGTCGTGCGGGCCGCCTCGGTAAAGTCCGGCGAAAAAGCCATGGTGGAAATAGGCTAACGCAAAGGGTGGCGGGCGGCGAAAGCCGCCCGCCGCTTGCAGTCGGTGCAAGGAGTATGGCTGACGAAAAGCAGCGCAACTGGATTTGCAGTGAATGCTTCAATGATTTTAAAGATGAATTTAAATGGACAGTGCAAACAGAACAGACAGGCAATACCGTTTAGCTTGTCCTCAAGATAAGCCAAACTACCCCTCAAATAAACTTCAAAGAAAGCGGAAGCTATGCGAAAACAATATCTGGAATGCGGCAAAATAGTTTCGACGCACGGCGTAAAGGGCGAGCTGCGCGTGCAGCCTTGGTGCGACACGCCGGAGTATCTCACGGAGTTTGGTACCCTGTATCTTAAAAACGGCGAGACAAAGCTAAAAGTAGAAAGCGCCCGCGTCAACAAGAACATGGTGCTCTTAAAGCTCGCAGGGGTGGACGATATGGACGCCGCCGTGGAAATGCGGGGCAGGGTGCTGTATATAGACCGCGCTGACGCGCCGGACACCGGCGGAGAGTTCGTGCAGGACCTGCTGGGCCTCAACGTCCTGGACGCAGACACCGGCAGGCTGTGGGGCAAGCTGGCCGACGTCCTTAAGACAGGCGCGAACGACGTCTACTCGGTGAAGGACGGTTCCGGAAAGGAAAGGCTGGTCCCGGTAATCCCCGAGGTCGTGCTGGAGACGGATATCGACGGCGGGTTTATAAAGATACGGCCGTTAAAGGGGCTTTTTGATGAGGATTGACATTCTGACCCTGTTCCCCGAAATGCTCGAGCCGGTTATCGCGACCAGCATTATCGGGCGGGCGCGGGCGGCGGGGCATATAGATATTCGCTGCCACCATATCCGCGACTACACGCTGGACAAGTTCTCCCGCACCGACGCCTACCCCTGCGGCGGCGGCAAGGGAATGCTCATGCAGGCGGAGCCAATCTACAACGCGCACAAGGCCGTGTGCATGCAGCTGGGTTACAGGCCGCACACAGTTTACATGTCCCCGCGCGGCAAGCTGTTCACGCAAAAGCGCGCGGCGGAGCTTTCGCAAACACGGGGATTCTGCGTGCTGTGCGGCCACTACGAGGGCGTGGACGAGCGCGTGCTGGACGAGATTTGCGACGAGGAGCTTTCTATAGGCGACTACGTGCTCACCGGAGGAGAGCTCCCGGCGCTGGTGCTGGCGGATTGCGTCAGCCGCCTGTGCGAGGGCGTGCTGGCGGAGCCCTCCTGCTGGGAGGAAGAGAGCCACGGCGCCGCGGGCGGCGGACTTTTGGAGTACCCGCAGTACACCCGGCCCGCGGAGTGGATGGGCCGCAGGGTACCCGAGGTGCTCCTCAGCGGGCATCACGCGAATATCGCCCGGTGGCGGCGCAACGAAAGTCTGCGCAAGACTTTCCAAAACAGGCCGGAGCTGCTGGAAGGCGCGGAATTGTCAAAAGAGGACCGGGAATTCTTAGAGACGCTGTAGGGCGCGGTCTCCCGGACGCGCCGCAAAAATCATATTGTCCCGGGGCGTCTTGGAAGCCGCCCCTACTAAAGGAGATAAAGAAGACAAATGACGGGAACGTTTATAAACGTGGCGGGCATTATACTCGGGTCGCTGATAGGCCTGCTCATTAAAAAGGGGATACCGGAGCATATCAACGAAAGCGTGTTGAAAGTGCAGGGCCTGGCAATTGCAATAATAGGCCTCACAGGCGTGCTGGGGGCCATGTTCAAGGTTAACGCCGACGGAACGCTCAGCGACTCCGGCGGGCTTCTGCTTCTGGTAAGCCTGGTGCTGGGCTGCGTCTGCGGCGAGCTGCTAAAAATAGACGCGCGCATCAACGACTTCGGACTGTGGGTCGAAAAAAAGACGAACGCGGGCGGGTTTTCGCGCGGGTTTGTAACGGCGACGCTGATATTTTCGATTGGCACAATGGCGATCATAGGCCCGATAAACGACGCGCTAACAGGCGACCTCAGCATTTTGCTCATAAAGACCATGCTGGACGGCACCACGTCTATCGTGCTGGCGGCGTCTCTGGGCTTCGGGGTGCTGTTCGCGTTCATACCTGTGTTTGTCGTGCAGTCTGTTCCCGCGCTTCTGGCAAGACAGCTCGCGCCGTTCATTTCGCCCGAGCTGCTGTCGATTTTTCGCATGGTCGGCTTCGCGATAGTCATATGTATAGGCCTAAACTTTTTGGTGGACGCCAAGATAAAAACCGCCAACCTTTTGCCCGCGCTTGTCGTTCCTATCGTCTATTACTTTATATTCCTGTAGGTTTATCATTGTTAAAGTGTCTAAAATACTTTAATTATCATGTGTCTATTGCATAAAAAATAATTGTTAAAAACTGCAAGTTGTTGTGGAAACGACTAAAAACTAGATTTTTTCGCTTTTTCGGGCCGGGGCCGCGTTGACTGAAAGCGTATTTGTGCTATAATATAATATATTCGTGTAAATTCATTGCGGGTTTTTGCCCCTCCAATTCTTTATAAGGAGAATTACAATGTGCGTAAAAGAAGTATCCGTGCAAAATCAGGTAGGTCTGCACGCGCGCCCGGCAACTTTTTTCATCCAGAAAGCCAATGAATATAAGTCCTCTGTATGGGTCGAAAAAGAAGAGCGCCGCGTCAACGCCAAGAGTCTTTTGGGCGTACTTTCCCTTGGGATCGTGGGAGGTACGAGCATCAAGATAATTGCTGACGGAAGTGACGAGCAGCAGGCGGTGGACGGTTTAGTCAAGTTGGTCGAGTCAGGGTTCGCGGACTAAATCCCCCGGCTCGAAGTACTTAAAACTAAAATCGCTGCCGTATTTTCGGCAGCTTTTTTGTATGCCCAGCTTGAAGCTGGACACATCACGCACAGTGATTTATCTTCACACAGCTCTATGCGCCCGAACGTTGGTCGCCTTGGAATGGAGTTAGCGTATGGACAACGACCGGCTGCCGTTTTTAAGGGAAAAATCAAGGCAGCTCCCGCTTTCGCCGGGGGTCTACATTATGCGTGACCAAAGCCGTGGCATCGTCTATATCGGTAAGGCGAAAGCACTCAAAAACCGGGTTTCCAGCTACTTTCGCAGCGTGTACAAGCACGATGAAAAAACCTTTCGCATGGTGAGCCTGGTAAACGATTTCGACACGATCGTTACCGCCAGCGAGTTTGAGGCCCTTGTGCTGGAATGCAGCCTTATAAAGCAGCACAAGCCAAAGTACAACATTTTGCTCAAGGATGACAAGGGCTACAGATATATCCGCGTTTCGGGAGAGGCGTACCCGCGCGTCACCGAAGTCAAGCAGCGGCCGTTGGTGGATGACGGCGCACTGTATATCGGCCCGTACAGCTCCGCCTTTGTGGTGCAGGAGACCGTAGACGAGGTCAACCGCGCGTTCATGCTGCCGGTCTGCAACAAAAGGTTTCCGGAGGATTTCAGAAAAGGCAGGCCCTGCCTTAACTTTCATATTAAGCAGTGCATGGGCGTCTGCACGGGCAGGATACGTCAAGGCGACTACGCCGAGATAATCTCACAGGCTATCGGGTTTATCAAGGGCGGAAGCCAAAGTACGGTCGAAAACCTGCAAAGGCGCATGGAGGAGTTAAGTGAGCGCTTTGAGTTCGAAAAGGCCGCCGTGTACCGCGACAGGATCAAGGCCATACAGAGGATAAGCGAACGGCAAAACGTTGTATTCGCCAAGATAGCAAATCAGGATATAGTCGCCATTGCCCAAAACGGGGCGGAAAGCTGCGCCGTCGTTATAAAATTCCGCGAACAGAGGCTGGTAGATAAGCAGGATTTCCAGCTTGGCGAGCTTATGAACGCACCCGGCGCCGGGAATCTGCCCGATACGGCGGAGCGGACGGGGGACGAAAACCGGCAGGGAGCGGACGGCCTTGGCGCGGCGCGGCGTGAATTTCTCATGTCGTACTACGGCGCGGGCAAGGACGAGATACCCCGGCAGATATCTTTGGACGGCCCGTGCGAAGACGCGGAACTGTTAGAGCGCTTTTTGAGCGAAAAGCTGGGACACCGTGTCGCGATACATGTGCCGCAGCGGGGCGAGCAGCTGAAGTTTGTGCGCATGGCACGGGAGAACGCAGCGCAATTCCTCGCGCACAGGGTGGGGCGCACAGGCCGGGAGCTCGCGGCCCTGGACGAACTGGCGCGGCTTTTGGCGCTAAAGCAGACGCCGGAATATATAGAGGCCTATGATATTTCCAACTATGGCGGGCAGACGGTCGTGGGCGGCATGGTGGTGTTTGAAAACGGAAGGCCCCTAAAGGCCGCATACCGCAAGTTCAACATAAAAACAGTAGCCGGCGCGGACGATTACGCCTCTATGCGGGAGATTGTCTCGCGGCGTTTTGGGCATTATGAAGAGGAAAAGGCCGGAGGCAAGGGCTTTGGGCGTTTGCCGGATCTTATCCTGCTGGACGGCGGACGCGCCCATGTGGGAGCCGTCAAGCCTTTGCTTGAAGAACTTGGATTCGGTCATCTTCCGGTCTACGGCATGGTAAAGGACGACAAGCACCGCACAAGGGCTATAGCGCAGGACGGCGGCGAGATCGCGATACTCTCTAGCCGCACGGCATTCACGCTTGTGACGAAGATACAGGACGAGGCCCACCGCTTTGCCATAACGTTCATGAAGCAGAAGCACACGGCTTCAAGCTTTGAACTCGCAATCACAAAGGTACCCGGAATCGGAAGCGTAAGGGCCAAAGCTCTGTTCAAGCACTACAAGACCCAAAAGGCCATGGCCGCCGCAAGTCGTGAGGAGCTGGCGTCCGCCCCGGGGATGAACAAGCGGGCGGCAGAAGCGCTGTTTGCATATTTGCACCCACCCGCTTGACTTTATATGTCAAATTCGGCATAATAGGAATAGGAGAAAAGTATCATGCGAGTAATCACAGGTTCGGCGCGCGGACGAAAGCTCGTCACGCCGGTGGGCCTTGCCACAAGACCGACCAGCGGGCTTGTCAAAGAGGCCGTTTTCAGTATCATACAGTTTGAGGTAGAGGGCAGTTCGGTGCTGGATCTCTTTGCCGGCTCCGGCCAGATGGGAGTGGAGGCGCTTTCGCGCGGAGCAAAAAGCTGCGAATTTGTAGACGTCTCAAAGCAGAGCCGCGCGGCGACAGAGCAAAACCTGAAGGCCGCAGGGTTGCTTGAAAAAGCCCGCGTGCATCAGACGGACGCGCTGGTTTATCTTAAAAGCCAAAGCAAGCGCTTCGACATAATTTTCATGGACCCGCCCTACGGAGGGGACATGCTCTTGAGCGCGCTTCAGCTCGCCGCAGGGGCCGCAAGCCGAAGCGGGATAATCATCTGCGAAAGCGCCGAAACCGAAACAATGCCGGAAACGGCGTCCCCGCTTACAAAACAGCGCGAATACCGGTACGGCAAGACAAAAATAACAGTCTACAGAAACAGGGACACTGAGGATTTTTAATTAAATAATAGGGAGTTTAAATGTATGGCTTTGGCGATTTGCCCGGGCAGCTTCGATCCCGTAACCAAAGGACATTTGGACATAATCACCAGGGCCAGCGGCCTGTTTGACGAAATTGTCGCGCTTGTTATCGTAAACCCTTCCAAAAATCCTTCCTTTACGGCGCAAGAGCGCTGCATGATGCTTGAAAAAACAGTTTCACATCTGCCGCGCGTCAGGGTAGATCACTATCAGGGCCTGCTTGTGGACTATGTAAAAAAAGTGAACGCCACGACGATAATAAAAGGCTTGCGTGCGATGTCTGACTTTGAGTACGAGTTCCAAATGGCGCTGACAAATAAAAAGCTAATGCCGGAAGCCGAGACGATATTCTTGACCGCCGCCATGGAAAACCTGTACCTTACTTCGAGCCTGATAAAGCAGGTGGCGGGCTTTGGCGGGGATATCTCTCCCTTTGTGCCGGGAGAGGTTCTTGACGATATACGGCTAAGGCTGTGCGGCAAGTATTTTAATATTTAAGATATTTAGGATGTTTAGGGGGGTCCGGCTTGAATATAGAGGATGTTCTTGACCAGCTTGACGAGCTGCTGGATAAATCGTGGAGCCTGCCGCTTTCCGGCGGGAGGTGCGTTGTCGACGCCGACCGCGTGCGCGACTTTATCGACGATATCCGTATCAATCTTCCCTCCGAAATAAAACAGGCCCAGGCTATCGTCGCCGACAGGGCCGAAATTGTCGAATCCGCCAAAAGAGAGGCGGAGGTCATAATACGAAAGGCTGAGGACCAGCGCAAAGCCCTCGTGTCCGGCGAGGAGGTAGCCAAGGCCGCCCAACAGCGGGCCGCCGAGCTGCTGCAGCAGACGAAAACACAGACCCGCGAAATGCGCGGAAGCGCGCAGGAGTACTCGGATAATATCCTGCGCACGGCTGAAGAAGCCCTGACAAAATCCCTCACGGAGCTGCGGGCGTCCCGGCAGGCGCTGCGGAACTCGGCTAAACACAACAAATAGAGCGGGGGCAAAACAATGGAGAACAATCCGGGGAACCTTAAATCAAGTATGTTTGGCGGCTTTAAGAAAAAGGACGTCCTCTCTTATATCTTTGAGATAAACGAGAGTTCACAGGAGGCCCAGCAAAAATTCACCGAACAGCTAGACGAAGTCTCCCGTTCGCGCGACGAATTGCGTTATACGGTAACAGAACTCGAGTCGCGGCTGCACGGTCTTCAGGCGGAGATGGACGAGGCCGCCCGCAGCCTTAACCTCGAGCAGGCCAAGCGCCTGGAGGCCGAGGAAATGCTCGAAAAGCTCAGACATGACGCCCAGAAGCTGGAGATAGCGTCAAAGGAAAAGGAAGGCGAGCTAAACGAGGCCACGGCGCAGCTTTTGGAGCTAAGATCCAAGAAGCGCGAGCTCCAGGAGGAGCGTGAGCAGGTGGAGCTTGCGGCGTCGCAGATTGCGGGGCTGTTAAGCGAGGCGCGTGCGGACGCGGACAGAATGGTGGACGACGCGCGCGCTGAGTCCGGGTCTATCATAGAGGCCGCAAACAGCGTCGCAGATGAGATAAAAGAGGCGGCCCGCGCCGCCGCCGCAAAATACATAGATGAAGCAAATTCGGGAGCGGTAGGCCTTCTCGGAAAATTTTCCGCTTTCGAGGAAGAACTTGAGCGCCTCAAAGAGTGCCTCGCGGAAATCGACAGCGTCGCCTTGCTCGCTAAGGAGCGCATCCCCGAAAAGCTTGTGCATGAATTTGCGGCCAAGGACCCGGAGAACGCAGAAAACGGGACCGGCTCAAAGCAGGACGAGGCCGCGGAACAAAAGGCCAACAACTTTACGCGGGAGGTTTTAAACCGGTATGGAGTGCGAAAGGACGACTCCGGGTTTTTCAGACTGGCGGCGGAGCGAACATAAACGGCGGCCCGGGAGGATATCCCGGGCCTTTTGCATATAGTAGGCATATTCAGCCAAATATTTTTACATGGAAAAGCTTTATAAAGCAAAATATTTTTTACTCTCGTTTTCACTCGCGTTTTTTGTGCTGTCGGTACTGCTGCTTACACTCATGAGCCTTGCGCGGCCCGGAAGCCCGGAAACGGCTGCCGTGATAAGCGAAACAGACGAACCCGCTTACACCCCGGATGAAGACGACGCGCTGAGCGTGCTGTTTGTCGGCGTAGACGGCGACGGGCAGGCAGGAATGTTTATATTGGCAAGGTTCGACCCTGCGCGCGGACGGGTGCCCGTGGCGGCGTTTCCGCCGTCGACGGCGGTACAAAACAAAGGCAATACGGAAAGCCTGGCCGAGGTATTCCGTTACGGCGGCGCGGGATACGCCGGCGACGCGCTCGCCAAGATCCTGAACGCGCCAATAGACCGCTGGGTGGTAATGAGCAGGGACGTTTTTGTAGTGTGCGCGGCGGCAATAGGCGCGGCTGAGTTCGACCTGCCGGAGGCTGTGACGGCCGTGCGGGATGGCGTGACGCACACGCTTGCGGCGGGAACGCAGCTGCTGGACGGACAAAAAGCCGCCGACATCATCGGTTACGAAGATTTTAGCGGCGGCGAGCTTGAGCGCTGCCGAATAACAGGCGAACTCGCCGCCGCGATCATCGACCAGCGGCGGGATATATGCGGCTCGGTCGCGCTGGACAGCATATTTGAAAAGATCATCAATCTTATCTCGACAAATATATCATTCACCGATTTTGACGCGAGGCGGGAAGCCGCCGAATGCATGGCAAAGCTGCCGGAGAGCGTTGCAATGCCGATTGCCGTCTCAGGCAGCTACTCCCAGGACGGCAATTTGTTTCATCTTTCCGATACGTTGCTTGCGCGGCTGTCCCAAACTCTCAAATGAACTTTACCGCCGTGCCGTAGGCCATGACCTCGGCCGCGCCGTCCATGACGGCCGCCGAGGAATAACGCATCGCCACAACGGCGTCCGCGCCGAGGCTCTGCGCGTCTTCGACCATGCGTCCGGTGGCGATCTTGCGCGCCTCCTCCATCATCTCGGTATAGCCTCTGATCTCGCCGCCGACGATCGTCTTAAATCCCGCCATGATGTCGCGGCCGATATGCTTTGACTGCACGACGCTGCCTTTCACAACGCCCAGCGGCTCCAGTGTCTTGCCGTTGATTGCCTCTGAGGTAACGATGATCATATTGATGTCCTCCTTTATTTTATCTGGTCAACAACCAGATCGTTTCAGACTCGTGGCGCTTAGGAAGCTCCATAAGGTCCTTTACGGCGGAGATCGCGGGCTTTTCCTCATAGAGAACCCTGTAGGTCTCGGCGACGATAGGCATGTATATTTTGTGCTTGAGGCTCAGTTCATAGGCCGCCGCCGCCGAAGGATATCCTTCAACGGTCATGCCGATAGACTGCACGGCGTCTTTGGCGGGCATGCCTTTCCCGATCAATATTCCGCAGCGCCGGTTGCGGCTGTGCATGCTGGAGCAGGTGACGATTAAGTCGCCGATTCCGGAAAGTCCGGCGAAGGTTTCGCTTTTGGCCCCAAGCGCAAGGCCCAGTCTCGCGATTTCGGTTATGCCGCGCGTCATAAGCGCGGCTTTCGTGTTGTCCCCGGCGCCAAGACCGTCTAGCATGCCTGCCGCGAGCGCTATCACGTTTTTTAGCGCGCCGCCAAGTTCCACGCCGAGTACGTCGTTGCCGGCGTAAATTCTGAAGCGCTCGTTCATGAGGAAATCCTGAACATACTCCGCGACGGCGCGGGCCTTTGACGCCGCGACGACTGTCGTGGGTACGCCGCGCGCAACCTCCTCTGCGTGGGAGGGACCGGATATTACCGCGTTGGGGTTTTGCGGCAGCTCCTCGTCTAAGATTTCGGAGATCGTCTTGAACGCGCCGGCCTCCAACCCCTTGGAGACGCAGGCGACTACAGTCCCGGCGGGCAGAAAATCCTTAAGTCTGCGGGAAGCGGAGCGCACCGCAGCGGCGGGGGTGGCCACGACCGCGAGCCCCGTGTCCCTTGCGGCGTCAAGCAAGGTAGTTATTTCTACTCCATTGGGTATCTCCACACCGGGTAAAAACTTTTTGTTTTCGCGGTCGCGCGCGAGGGATGCGGCTTCCCCGTCAAAGGGCGTCCACAGCGTGACCTCGCAGCCGTATTTTGCGGCCATGACGCCCAGCGCCGTGCCGAAGCCTCCCGCGCCCGCGATGAAAATTTTAGGCATTATAAAAAGCTTCCTTTCCGCAATTAATGCTAGCGGATATTTGTAGAGGACGGCTTCCCAGACGTCCCGAGTATATTACGAAATTTGCGGGACGTCCGGGAGGCCGTCCCCTACTCACTTCGATTTTTCTTGCTCCCGAATTTAGGCTCCTTGCCTTTTAGTAAGCGCCTGATGTTTCCCCTGTGCCCCCAGAGCACCATCGCCGCGTAAAGCACTGAAAAGCCCGTGCTGTACCACAGTGCAGGTTCGCCGTTATAATAGCTTTCGGCAAAGGTAAGTATAGGATACACAATAGCCCCAAGCACAGAGCTAATGGAGACAATCTTAGTGATGAACACCAGCGGCACAAACACCACAAGAATAATCAGAAAGACAACGGGGTTTACAAGGAACATAACGCTCAGCGTAGTAATAACGCCCTTGCCGCCGCGGAACTTGAAGAAGAGAGGGTACACATGCCCCAAAATGACGAACAGTCCCGCGATATACCCGGCGTCAATTTCCACGATTCCCGCGCGGGCAAAGAGCCAGCGGGCAAGCCAGATAGCAAGGATCCCCTTGGTAAAATCCCCGACCGCGGTGACTACAGCGGGGCCCTTGCCATAGGTGCGCAAAATATTCGTCATGCCGGCGTTGCCGCTGCCGTGCTTTCTAACGTCGTCCTTTAAGAACACGCGGGAGACTATTACCGCGAAGTTGAGACTGCCCAGCAAATACGCCGTGAGGGCTGCGGTTATTATAGCAAAGACCATTAGAATCCCCCTGTTAAGTTGATAATTGATAGTTGATAGTTGACAGTTATGGTATTACTTCGCAATATTTTATATTGTCAACTGTCCACTTTCAACTGTCAACTGGTCTTACCGTCCCCACGCTCGCGTATGATGAGCCGCACGGGCGTTCCCGCAAGCCCGAAAGACTCGCGGATCTGGTTTTCTACATACCGCTGGTACGAAAAATGGAACAACTCCGCACGGTTACAGAAGCAAACAAAAGTCGGCGGCTTGGTTGACGCCTGGGTCATGTAGAATATCTTGAGCCGCTTGCCCTTGTCGCTGGGCGGCTGCACGCGCGCCGTCGCGTAGGAAAGCATGTCGTTGAGCGCGCCGGTGGTCACGCGCAGGGCGTGCTGGGACGCCACCGAATTTATTAGCGGATACAGCTTTTCAAGCCGCAGACCCGTCTTTGCCGAGACAAACAGGAACGGCGCGTAGCTCATAAAAGAAAAATCTTTTTCAAGCGTGGCTTGGTACTCCCGCATGGTGTCGGTGTCTTTTTCTATAGCGTCCCATTTGTTTATCACGATAATGCTGGCCTTGCCCTGCTCGTGGGCATAGCCCGCGATCTTAGAATCCTGCTCGGTAAAGCCCTCGATTGCGTCTATCATAATAAGGCAGACGTCCGAGCTGTCCACGGCCATGTAAGCCCGCAGCACGCTGTAGCGCTCGATATTTTCCTCAACCTTAGACTTCCGGCGAATTCCCGCCGTGTCTACCAATATATATTTGCCGTATTCGTTTTCTATTCGCGTGTCGGTGGCGTCGCGGGTGGTGCCGGCGGCGTCTGCGACTATTGCGCGTTCTTCGCCGGCAAGCGCGTTCACGAGCGAGGATTTGCCCACGTTTGGCTTGCCGATGACGGCAACGCGGGTAACTCCCTCCTCGGGGGAGTCGTCGCGCTCAAAGTCTATATGCTCGAACACCGCGTCCAAAAGATCGCCCGTGCCGTGGCCGTGCGCCGCAGAGACCGCGACCGGCTCGCCCAGGCCAAGGCTGTAAAACTCATAGAATTCCGGAGCGGGCTCGCCCACGCGGTCGCATTTGTTGACGCAGAGAATCACCGGCTTGCCGGATTTTTGCAGCATGAGCGCGACGTCGCTATCGGTGGCAGTAACTCCTTCGCGAATATTTGTGACCAGAACAATTACTTCGGCGCTGTCAATAGCCACCTGAGCCTGCCGGCGCATCTGCTTTAGCATGGGCGAATTGGTCTTTGGCTCAATGCCGCCGGTATCCACCAGCATGATCTCGCGGGCTCGCCACTCGCACTCGGCGTAAATGCGGTCCCGCGTGACGCCGGGCGTGTCCTCGACTATGCTGACGCGCCGCCCGGCAAGCTTATTGAATAAAGTGGATTTGCCCACATTCGGGCGGCCCACGATCGCTACTATTGGTTTTGACATAATGCAGACCTCGCTTTGGTAATTGGGAACCACCCCGGCGCTAACGCACCACCCCTCCACAGGAAGGAATTAATACTGCCATTGATCCCCATTCCCCTCTTTGGAGGGGTACGCCCGCAAGCGGGGGGGGTGTTATTTTATTCACCCAGCAATGCGGCGAGAAACTCGAAGCCATCGTTTTCAACGGGCGCCATTTTGGCGCCGAGCTCGAGGCCGACCTCCTCGGGGGTGGGCCCGTCGAGGAAAATATCCCTCTCCCGCCGCAGCATCACCGCGGGGAAGAGTATCTCCGGCCCGTGGCCGTGCCGTTTAAGGGTATCTATCAAATCGCGCGCAGTGACAAGACCGGCGACGGTTATGGTTTCTCCAAAGAATTTGTTGGCTACCGGTACTACGTTTACCGCAAGCCCCGGGAATCTTTCTTCTGCAAGCGCCGCCAGCCGCTTTATCTCGGGCGCGGCCAGGTTTCCGGTGGCTATCGTCACGCGCCGGTCAACCGCCCGTGGAGTCTCCGCTTCAAGCGCAAGCGCAAACTCGTGCCGCAGCAGCGCCATAAGGCCCACGCCGTTTTCAAGCTGGAAAAAATCCTCGTACTCCTCATAGCCGGGGATCGGAGTTCCGGCGAGGAGATACAGCTCGTCCGCCGCAAAGCAGATACGCGAGCCGTGTTTTTCCAAGTTTGCGTCCGCGAATCTTTTTACCGCCGCAAGTACCCCCGCGGCTTCCTGCGGCGTAAAGAGCCGCAGCTCAGGCAGATCGCTTCGGAATTTGGTAAGCCCTACTGGCACGGCGGAAACACTTTGCAGATTCGGGGCCAGACCGGATAGCTCCCTCAGGCTTTTTTCAAGCTCCGCGCCGTCGTTTATCCCGGGGCAGAGCACAAGCTGCGCGTTTACCTTAATGCCCGCATCCGTCAGCTTAGACAGCCATTTTAGCGACTCGCCGGCGTTGGGGTTTTTCATCATCGCCGCGCGCAGAGCGGGGCTGGTCGTGTGTACCGAAACATTCACAGGGTCGTCCTTAAAATACAGCGGCTCGCGCAGATTTGGCGGAAGCTGGTCTATAAAGCAGAAGACGCATTTGTTGCGGCAGCTTTTTTGCGGGGACATTAAATATGTCGCAAACTCAAGTCCAAGCTCGTCGTATTCAGATTTTTGCAACGTCTTTCGAAAGACCGCGCCGGTTTCGTCGCTCAAGCTGAGCTCAAGGCTTTTGTCGGTGGCGTAAAAACGGTAATCCAAAAGGTCTTCGATCGCGTGGCCGTTGATCTCAAGCAGCTCCCAGCCGGCTTTTATATTCAGCTTTCCGGCGGGGGAGCGGGGGTTCACTCCCGTGATTTTAACAGCCACTCAAATCTCCTCTTTAATAACATAAGGGTGGAAACCCACCCTTAAAGTTTACGCTTCTACGTTTACAACTTGTTTTCCGTTGTAGTATCCGCAATTTCCGCAAACCCTGTGCGGAACCTTTAGCTCGCCGCACTTTACGCATTTTGAGAACGCGGGCGCTGTGAGCTTCCAGACGCTGGAACGCCTTTTATTCTTGCGCGCTTTAGACACCTTTGTCTTTGGTACTGCCATTTCGGCACCTCCTTAAGTATAGTAGTTAGTTGTTAGAAAATAGAAAATAGTAGAACGACGGATAACAAGCTTGGCTTATAACACTGTGCGCCTGTTAATTTTCGTCGATAAGCCTGCGTAAAACGGCGAAGCGAGGGGCGGGCTCGTTAAGGACGCAGCCGCAGGGACCGTCGTTCTTGTTTTTGCCGCACTTGGGGCAGAGTCCGGCGCAATCCTCGCGGCAAAGCGGCACGCTGCCGTAAGAAAGCAGGATGTCGGCGCACGCCAGCTCGTCCAAGTCAAGCTCGCCGCGCGGAGCGCTTATATGCGCGTCCTGCTCGTCGTTTGCGGCGTCGACAAGGACGCTGTGCGAAAACTCGCGGCGCTCGCTTTGCGAAATGGGTGCGAGGCAGCGGGAACACTCCGCGCAAAAGACGTAATCCGCCTCGTAGCTAATGGTGTAAACTCCCAGCCTGACCGACACGCTGCCCTTTAGCGAAACCGGACTTTTAAAAGGGAAGCCCCCCCACAGTTTACGTCCGGAGAGGTCAAGGCTGTGTTCAAAGTCCAGAGATCTCTCTTCGCCGGAATGCCCCGGCTTAAGATGCAAAAGGTTGAGCTTCACAGGTTTTCCTTTCAGGCCTCGGTTTACAATCGACATAAAGTCACAAATATTATTATACGTGCTAAAAGCCCGCTTGTCAAGCAAAATACTCGTTATTTTTTAGCTATTTTTTAGTTAATATATCTTCCCGTTTGCTTGAAAAACCGCCCGTTTTAGAGTACAATATTAGCAGGAATAATCTCAGGTAAGGAGTGTTGGCATTTGGCGGTAAAGTTAAACACGCGCTTTCTGGACGGCTATGTCGGTGCGCACGAGTATCTCGGAGCGGCCGCGCAGTTAAAGGCCGCGCACGATACCCTTAACGGCAAGACCGGCGCCGGCAACGAGTTCCTTGGTTGGGTAGATTTGCCTGTCGGCTATGACAAAGCCGAGTTCACCCGGGTGAAAGAGGCGGCCGCGCGCATCAAAAAAGACTGCCAGGCGTTGGTGGTCATCGGAATAGGCGGCAGTTATCTGGGCGCCCGGGCGGCTATAGAGTTTGTCAAGTCGCCAAACTATAATCTACTTAAAAAGGACACGCCTGATATTTATTTCGCGGGCAATACGATCAGCCCCGACGCATTAAACGACATACTTAAGCTCTGCGAGGGCAAGGACCTTTGCGTGAACGTAATCTCGAAGTCAGGCACCACCACCGAGCCCGCGCTGGCATTCCGCGTTTTCCGCGGGCTGCTGGAGGAAAAATACGGAAAGGACGGCGCAACAAAGAGGATATACTGCACGACAGACAGGGCGCGCGGGACTTTAAAGGAGCTCGCGGACAAAGAGGGCTACGAGTGCTTTGTGATCCCCGACGACGTTGGCGGGCGGTATTCCGTGCTGACTCCCGTGGGCTTGCTGCCAATAGCCGCGGCGGGCTGCGACATAGACGCCATGATGCGCGGCGCTGCCGGGGCAAGGGAAGCCTACGCGGAGTGTGACATAGAAAAAAACGACTGCTACCGCTACGCTGTGGCGCGCAATCTCCTGCTTAAAAAGGGCAAGCTAATAGAGGTGCTGGTAAGCTACGACCCCGCGTTCGCCATGATGAACGAGTGGTATAAGCAGCTCTTTGGCGAAAGCGAGGGCAAGGACAAAAAGGGCCTTTATCCGTCGTCGATGATTTTTTCCACAGACCTGCACTCGCTGGGGCAGTTCGTGCAGGACGGCGCGCGTACTATGTTCGAAACAGTCGTCAACATCCAAAAACCAAAGCAGGATTTCTTTATTGAGCCGGACCCCGCGAATTTTGACGGGTTGAATTTCCTCTCCGGACAGAATATGTCCGGGGTTAACCGCAAGGCGTACCAGGGAACCATGCTAGCGCATATAGAGGGCGGCGCGCCGAACCTCGTGCTCGACATTCCGGAGCTTTCCGAATACGAATTCGGTTGGCTGGTATATTTCTTTGAAAAGGCCTGCGCCATAAGCGGCTACATGCTTGGCGTAAACCCGTTTAACCAGCCAGGGGTAGAGGGCTACAAGAACAACATGTACGCGCTTTTGGGCAAGCCGGGATACGAGGCTCTGCGGGCGGAGCTGGAGCAAAAGCTGTTATAAGTAAATATTAAAACGGGGACAAAAATAAATTGCAAAGGGAGTAATCAAAATGGTTCAGTTAATCGTCGGCAACAAGGGTTCCGGTAAGACCAAGACGCTGATAGAGAGCGTAAAAAAAGCGGCCAAGCTCTCGAAAGGCCATGTCATTTGCATTGAGCGCGGCAAGTCTTTGCGGTACGACCTTGGCCACGAGATCCGGCTTATCGACATCAAGGAGTACGGAGTCCGCGGGGCGGAGTGCTACTACGGCTTTATAGCCGGGCTTCTGGCGGGCAACTACGATATCACGGAGGTTTTTGCCGACGCTACGTTTAAGATCCTTTGCGGAAAAGATGCCAAGGACATGGACGCCCTGGCGGTTTTCATAGAAAAAGTGGCCGAACTTACCAAGGACGGTCCGAACATGACGTTCACGGTGTCGTGCGACCCGCACGACCTGCCCGAAAGCGTCAAGGGGTTTGTCATCGATTAACAGTTAACAATTCAAAATTAGAGCCACGGTCATATTGCTGGCCGTGGCTCTAATAATTGTTATTTGTTAATTGTTATTTGTTAATTGTCATAATCTCCACGGCGTCCTTGCCGTCCCGCAGACCCAGGTCGCCTGAAAGCTCGTTTAAGCGCGCGCCTTTTTCATACAGCATGAACTCGACGGGTTCGGCGGTGTGCCCGCCCGTGGTGCAGAGCGCCACGTGGTCGCAGGTCACCATGATCCGCGTTCCGTCAGGAACGGCTTTCAGCAGAGGCTCTATGACCTCGCGGTCTGTTTTGTTCACGAATTCGGCTTTTTCCCTGGCGTCAAAGCGGTGGGTGGCTTCGTCAGTCCCGCCGATATGCAGCATGACGAAGTCCCGTTCACGGGCGAGACGCAGCGTGGCCTCAAGTTTTGCCGAAAGGTCGGTGTCGACATCGCCGGTGGCGGAAGGGATTACCGGGCAGTCCATGCCCATTGCTATTGCGCCGCCCATGGGCGCGTGGGTCGCACTGACCATGCCGCCGCTCATGCCGCCGTGTAGCGAGGCGAAAGGCGGCAGCGCCGCGGGAACGGAGGCCGCCCAGTTAAGCACCGTGTACGGCGCGAAGATTTTTAATTGCTTGCGCGTAAACTCGGCGAGCTCATCGGCAAAGGCGTTGCCGCGCGGCAAAAGCTGCTCCAGCGGCCTGCCGGAGTAGTTGTGCGGCGGAAACGTCACCATGCCATTAAGATTTTCTCCACCGCCCGCCACCAGTTGCAGGCTCTTGTAAGAGCCCACGGGCGTAACGCTGTGCCCCGGTATCGCCGCTACGACCTGCCTCAAAGCCTTTGCGACGTCGTCTGGCGCGGAGCATGTAGGGTCGACCAGAAGTCAGATCGTCCCTGCCAACCGGGAGGCCTACGGCAAGAGCTTCGATCGCCGTGCGCCCGGCCGGTATGTCGGGTACTCCGACGCCCAGCACCGTGAGGACGCATGTCAGTGTGTCGGGCTCAAAGCCAGCAGGCGTGGCGGAAAGCCTGCCCGTGACGCACGCGGCCTCGATCTCCTTTAGCCCCGCAGCCTTGCCGCGGTCATAGGGGGTTTTGCCTCCGAGTTCGGGATAAGCCGTGTCTTGCAAGCCGTCGAGAACGATCATAATACATGACATACACTACAACCACCTATATAAAGCGTTTAACGTATTATATATAATATTACACAGTTAACACATAGACAATGGAAATTTTTAACGCTGTTAAAAGAATCGCACACAGCGCGGACATTATATTTAACAACTTGACCTCTTTCGGGATACGCTCAAGGTCAAATCCGGGACCGCCGGCGCCGGAGCGGCGGCCCGCGAGCAGCGATGCAGGAGGCATGAGCAGGGATACGATTCCCGCCGGAATAAAGCAGCACAGCTTGTGCAGGCGCAACGGGGACAGAGAGGCGTCCTCCCCTTCGGTCAACGCAAGGGAGCGCAGGCAGCTTGCGGCGCAAAAGAAAATCCCTGCGGCGCCGCCAGCCAGCGCCAGAAAAAACATGGGCGCAGCCGCGCGCTCGCAGGCGCCGCGGCGCAGCGCAAGAGCAGTAGATTCGGCGAGCTCCCCGCTGTTAAGGCTAGAGACGTCGCCGTCGGTCATTTTTGAAAGCGCAAGTCTGGCGCGGCTCAGGTCCCCGTGTTCCCCGCGCGAAGAGAGCAGCCCGTACACTTGCCTGCCGCTGTCGCCAAGCGCGTGTGCGCCGATTACCTGCCAGCAGAACAGCGTCTCGAGCGCGAGCCAAAACGCAGGCCGCAGTCTATAGGCTACCGCAAGAGCCAGAGCCGCCGCGAGCAGACACACCACGGGGGCAAGCGCGGCAGCCGCGCTCCCCGCCTTGCGGCGTCCCCCGGGAGTGGAAGGAAAAGCCCCCTGCGCCACCGCGAACAGGCTTTCAATAAAGCCCTGGACCAGATTGGCGACGCTGGGAAACCAGCCGGGAGAACCGAACAGCATGTCCAGCAGCCACCCGGCAAGTAGCGGGGCTGAAATTACAATTGCATTTTGCAAGGCGCAATCTCCTATATAATAATATAGACTAATTATATAAAATGCAAATAAGATTATTTATTATTCTTATCAAAATATAGATTTGCCACCCATTGCACAAAATGTCTGACCGCGGCGGAGTCTCCGTCTGAGGAGGCGAAGCCCGCGATCACAGGCCCTCTGCCCAAAGTATGCGGAAAAATAAAGCTGGATTCGCCGCGGCTGTCTTCAACGCTACAGAGCAGGCTCATGCTTTTTGCGGCCTCGGCCACCGCGCGGTTTACGGCCCGGCAGTCAGCGGCGACAGCCAGATCGCTGCCCTCCAGAAGAGCGGGGGAAAAACAGGCGCGAAGCCAGGATGCTTTTTTTTGGCGAACCACCCTTTGCGCCTCCAAAGAAAGACGGGGCGCTATTATCCGCACGTTAGCGCCAAAATCGGCGAGCCTGGCGGCACGTCCCGCCGCCGCTGCGCCGCCGCCAACAACGGTTACCCGGCGGCCTGTAAGGTTGACGAACAAGGGGAAATACTGCGTATGCTTTTCTTTTGCCATTCCGGTCATATGCTCTCCCCCAATTTATGTTTTTGCACTTTATTCCAGTATAACATATATATGAGCAAAAATCCATATGCTGCCTGCGGAATCCACGGCAGGGTAAAAACAGAAACCGTTTGACAAAAAATGCAACTGTCAATATAATATAAATAACAATGACGGAGATGAGAGCTTGGACAGATTTACTTTGCCGGACGGATACTCTTTGATTAAAACGGTCGATCTTCAAAAAGAGAAAAAGCTTGCTGTATTGGTCAATGCGATGGCGCTTGTCATTGCGGCTACGCTTATTGGAGTGGGCGTTGCCATCAACCCGATAAACTTTGTGTTGTCGGGGACCGGCTCGCTTTTGCGGCCGATCGGCGTGCTCGCTGCAGTAATAGTATACATGGTCCTGCATGAGCTGGTACACGGAGCGTTCATTAAAAAGTTTTCGGGCAAAAAGGCAAAGTATGGTTTTACAGGGCTATATGCCTACGCCGGAAGCGATGCGTTCCTCAACAAGCGCGAGTATATAATCGTCGCCCTTGCGCCCGTCGTTCTGCTGGGCGCCGTCCTGTTGCTGGCAAACATAATATTGTCCGCGGGGTGGTTTTGGAGCGTTTATTTATTGCAGACAGTCAATATCTCGGGCGCGGCGGGGGATTTTTATATCACGTATATTTTGGGTAAGCTGCCGCCTGATCTTCTTATTCAAGACGAAGGCTTTACAATGAAGATGTATTCCCGTATGAGTTGATCGCCTTATAAAACACAAGGCGCACATAACGGCAAATCCTTTCATACATTGGGGTAAAGCCCATGTGTGAAAGGATTTGTTACATATGAAACGATGGGAGGATATGCTTGTCGTAGTAGACGCGGGCCACGGCGGCTGGGACAACGGAGCGCAATTTGACGGACGACTTGAAAAAGACGACAATTTGGCGATGGCCCTTGCCCTTCGCGACGAACTTGAGGCGCAGTGCGTGCGCGTGCTGATGACGCGGGACACAGACATATTTGTTGAACTTAAAGACAGGGCCGACATGGCGAACGAAGCCGACGCAGACCTGTTCATCTCGCTGCACCGCAACTCGTACACCGAGCTTACGCCCGGCACCGCGGGCGTGGAGAACTGGATATATCTCACCGCACCGGTCAATACCACCGAGCGTGCGGCTTCGCTTGTGCTCGATGAAGTCGTAGGCGCCGGAGTACAGGCGAACAGGGGAGTCAGGCGCGGGAATTATTATGTCCTGCGCAAGACCAAAATGCCGGCGATGCTCTTTGAAAACGGGTACATAATCAACCGGGGCGACAACATACTGTACGACCGTAAGCTCAACGACTACGCCAGGGCCATTGCGGCCGGAACGCTGAGATATTTCGGGTTTGAATACAACGAGGGAAAGCCCTGCAGATTTATTTTATCGCTGCTTTGAGTTCCTCGACCATGTCGGTCTTTTCCCAGGAAACATCCAGGTCTTCGCGGCCCATATGCCCGTACGCGGCAAGTTGGCGGTAGATGGGCTTTCTGAGATCCAGCCGCTTGATGATACCTGTCGGCGTGAGGTCGAAGATTTTCATTACGGTCTCCGAGAGCTTTTCGTCGCTTACAGTCCCCGTGCCAAAGGTCTCGACCAGAACAGAGACCGGCTTTGCCACGCCGATAGCGTAGGCGATCTCTATCTCGGCCTTCCTCGCGAGGCCCGCCGCGACGATGTTTTTCGCCACATGGCGCGCGGCGTAAGCGGCCGAACGGTCCACCTTTG